>OIEN01000059.1_pt1 | contig 89463 bp, 85 predicted proteins | sample 1581741 | NCBI WGS metagenome assembly OIEN01 (sample SAMN01760944, study PRJEB22395) | human gut metagenome | reverse complement strand
AAAAATCTAAAATATCAATAATAGACATAGACAACATAGAAGTAAAAGAACCAGACTTTGATATATTTAAAATAACATCAAACTCAATGAGGATAGACAACATAGTATCAGAAATAACAAAACTTTCAAGAAACGAAACAGCAAAGCTCATTGAAAGCGAGAAGGTTTCAATAAATTGTAAGATTGAAACAAAGCAATCAAAAATAGTAAATATAGGGGATGTATTGATAATACGAGGAAAGGGAAAGTTCATAGTAGGAGCTGATTTAGGAGAGAACAGAAAGGGAAAAAGAATAGTTGAGATAAAGAAGTATAAATAAAATAAAGCCTTTTACAATAATAAAGCATATTATTGTAAGAGGTGTTTTTTAAAAAACGAAAAATTTATTTACAAACAATCAAAATGAGTGTATAATACCAGTATTCAATCTATAAAATTTTAGGAAATCTTCCTAGAATTAAAATCCAAAAAACATTTCAATAATAGGAGATGATGTATATGCTCATTGTATTAAAGTGCATAATATCAATCTAATTTGTAAAAAATAAACACATATATTGACATACGCTAAAACGTACGCTATAATATAAATACAGGAGGTGCTTTGCGATGACTAATGTAAATGTTACAAATTTTAGAAAAGATATATATGAATTATTAGACCAAACAATAAAATATAATGAACCAATAAACATTTCTACAAAAAATGGAAATGCTATTGTACTATCAGAGGAGGATTATAATAACATAATGGAAACTTTATATATTTCATCAATACCAGGATTAAAAGAAGATATAATAAAAGGACTAAAAGAGCCAATTGATGAATGTGTCGATGAAAAAGAGGTGAAATGGTAGTGTATAGAATCGTGTACAGAAAGAAAGTACTGAAAGACATTCCTAAAATAAAAGCAATAAAACTAGAAAGCAAAGTTCAAAAATTAATTGAAATAATTAAACAAAATCCATTTCAAAACCCACCACCTTATGAAAAACTAGTAGGAGATTTAGAAGGTGCATATTCAAGAAGAATAAATGTACAGCATAGATTAGTTTATCAAATACTAGAAGAAGAAAAAACAATCAAAATACTTAGCCTTTGGACACATTATGAAAATATTTAAAAATAAAGCCTTTTACAATAATAAAGCATATTATTGTAAGAGGTGTTTTTTTATGAGGAAATATAATAGAGATGTGATGAGTTATTGGGTTAGAAAGTTGAGGGGGATAAAGATAGAAGACGTGAGGTAAAATTTTACCAAAAGTTGACAGATGGAAAAAAGTATGATATTATAAAATAGTAAATTGTATATGGAACGTACAATTTATTATATCATATCAAAGTAGAATAGGTTACTATAATAAGACCTATGAGTCGTAAAGCTCTAGCTGTTCACTAATGAACAGCTATCTTCATATATGGGAGGTAATAATGAATTATAGGATAGGGTTGGATTTAGGTATTGCATCTGTGGGATGGGCTGTTTTGGAAGATGATTATACGGGAAAACCAAAAAGAATAGTTAAATTGGGAGCAAGAATATTTGATTCTGCAGAAAACCCAAAAGATGGATCTTCACTTGCATTGAATAGAAGAGAGGCTAGAGAAACTAGAAGGAGATTAAGGAGAAGAAACCATAGAATAAAAAGAACAAAAAATCTTTTGGAAAAATATAATATCATGACAACAAAAGAAATAGAAAATATGTATGCAACATATAAATTTCAATTTAATCCATATGAATTAAGAGTGAAAGGACTTGATGAAAAACTTACTAATAGTGAACTTTCGCGAATATTGATAAGTTTCGTAAAAAGAAGAGGTTACAAATCAAATAGTAAGTCAGAGGAAACAAATGATAAAGAGATGGGCAAACTTTTAACGGCAACTAAGGAAAATGAATTATTAATGAAAGAAAAGGGATATAGGACTGTTGGAGAAATGTATTTAAAAGATGAAAAATTCAAAATGCAAATGCCAGATGGAAGAGTTCTTTTAAAAGTACGTAATACCACAGATGATTATAAAAATACTCCACTTAGAAAATTACTATTAGATGAAACTAAGCAAATATTAAATAAACAGAAGGAATTGAATGTAAATATAACTTCTGATTTCATTGATGAGTATATAAATATATTTACATCACAAAGAAATTTTGATGATGGACCAGGTCAACCAAGTATTTATGCAGGAAATCAGATAGAAAAAATGTTAGGAAAATGCACTTTTGAAAAGGAAGAAAATAGGGCTGCAAAGGCTACATATACATTTGAATATTTTAAATTATTACAAGATATAAATCATATAAAAATTGAAAAGCATATTATCAATGAAACAGGAAAAAAAGAAGTGCTTAAAAGACCTTTAACCGAAGATGAGAGAAATATAATCATAAATTTAGCAAAAGCTAAAGTAACTTTAACATATGCTTCATTGCGTACAGCATTAAATTTAGAAGGTAATGAAAGATTCAACATGATACATTACAAAGCAACAAACGTTTTTAGTGATGAAATCAATAAAAAAGCCGAAAAAGAAAGAAAATTCAAGGAATTTGAAAGCTACCATAAAATGAGAGTAGCAATGGATAAAGCTGAAAAAAACTATATTCTTAAGTTAAGTACAGATGAATTAGATGTAATAGGTACAGTGCTTACACTTTACAAAAATGACAATAAGAGAATTGAAAAACTAGCACAACTTAATTTGCCTGAGAATATAATAAATGAAATACTTAAATTATCATTCTCAAAGGTTGGTAATTTATCAATAAAAGCAATGAAAAAAATAATACCATATCTTGAAAAAGGTTACACTTATGATAAAGCAGTAAATGAAGTGTATGAAGACTTTAGAGGAGTAGTTAATACAGAAAAAAAGAAAAAAATTGCGTTAAGAGATTTAGAACAAGAATTATCAAATCCGGTTGTAAAAAGGTCAGTATCTCAAGCTATAAAGGTATTGAATGCTATAACAAGAACATATGGGGAACCTGATGTTATAAATGTTGAATTGGCAAGAGAACTATCTAAAAATTTTGCAGATAGACAAAATATAAAGAAAAATCAAGAAAATAATATGCAAAGCAATGAGAAAGCAAAAGAAGACATTTTGAAACTTGGTAAGAGCAATCCAACAGGACAAGATATAGTAAAATATAAATTATGGAAAGAACAAGATGGAATATGTGTTTATTCAGGCAAACGTATTTCAATAGAAGACTTATTTACAGAAGCTGTTGATGTAGATCATATTATACCATATAGCATGTGTTTTGATGATACATATAAAAATAAAGTTTTAGTACTTTCATCAGAAAATAGACAGAAGGGCAATAGAATACCATATCAATACATGCAAGAAAAAGGAAGAGACTTAGATGAATATGAAATAAGAGTAAATAATATTATTAAGAATTACTCAAAAAAACAAAGGTTATTAAAACAAAAATTTACGAGAGAAGATGCAAACGAATGGAAAGACAGAAATATATGTGATACACAATATATAAGTAGATTAATGTATAATTTGATTAAAAATCATGTTCAATTTTCGAATAATGAAAATTTTGAAAGAAAAGTTTTTACAGTAAATGGGCAAATAACTAGTCATATAAGAAAGAGATTAGGAATAAATAAAATAAGAGAAAATGGGGATGAACATCATGCAATTGATGCAGCAATAATTGCGACAGTTTCACAAGGGATGATTCAAAGAATTACAAAATATTATCAATATATTGATGGGAGATATGAGAAAAATTCAGGTGAATACATTGACATAGAAACTGGGGAAATAATAACTAAAGAACAATATGAAGCAGAGAATGGAAGCAATTTCCCAGAACCTTGGCCGAAGTTTAGGAAAGAGCTAGATATAAGAACTACATGCAAAACTAAAGCAAGAATGGAAGAATGTCTATTAACAGAAAAAATATTTTATGATGATTATGATGATGTAAAACCAATTTTTATTTCAAGAATGCCAAGAAGAAAAATAACAGGACAAGCTCACTTAGACACAATTCGAGGACTTAGAAAAAGTGATGAAGGTCTAAAAACACTAACGAAAACAGAACTTACAAAATTAAAATTAGATAAAAATGGAGAAATTGAGAGATACCCAGAGAGCCAAAAACAAGATGATAAATTATTGTATAATGCACTAGTGGAGCAATTGCGAAAGTTTGGCGGAAATGGAACGGAAGCATTTAAAAAACCATTTTATAAACCAAAATCAGATGGAACACCAGGTCCACTTGTTAAAAAGGTAAAACTAGAAGATAAAACTACTCTTGCTGTTGAGTTAAATAATGGTAAGGCTATAGCTGCTAATGGAGATATGATTAGAATAGATGTATTTAAAGTAGAAGGAGAAGGATACTATTTTGTTCCAATCTATGTAAGTGATACTATTAAAAATAAATTGCCAAACAAGGCAAGTGTTGCATCAAAAACATATGCAGAATGGAAAGAAATGCAAGATAAAGATTTCATATTTTCCCTATATCCACGAGATTTGTTCTATGTAAAAAGCAAAAACAAGATAAAGCTAACATCTATAAATAAACAGGATAAGGAGAGTTTAGATACAAATGAATTGTTTGCATATTATGTGAATGCAGACATTTCAACGGCTGCAATAGCATGTATAAATCATAACGGGGAATATGAACGAAGAGGTTTAGGAATTAAAAGACTGCAAGAATTCAAAAAATATGAGGTAGATGTTTTAGGAAATTATCATGAAGTAAAGCTACCAGAAAAAAGACAAGATTTCAGTAATTTAAAGAAGGGAGGAAGCTTGAAATAAATTGTTTTAAGCGTTACAATGGCTTTTAGAAATGTTTATATTCAAAATGATGTAAAACTTAAGATAAAAAATGAACAATTAGTTGTAATGAAAGATACTAATGAATACACTATTCCTTTAGAGGATATTAATAGTATATGTATTGAATCACAAAGAACATCTGTAACAACATATATGTTAAAAAAGTGTATAGAGCATGATATAGTTTTATATGTATGCGATGAAAAACATTTGCCAACAGGAATTTTAATAGGTACTAATAATTACTCAAGACAGCTTAAAAATATTAAAATGCAGTTTGAGATGAGTAAACCTTTAAACAAAAGAATGTGGCAGGACATTGTAAAAAGGAAAATCGAAAATCAGGCAAGATGCTTGTTAGAGTTAGGAAAAGAACACGAAAGCAAAATCTTGATGGAAATGGTACTTGGAGTTAATTCAGGAGATACCAATAATGTTGAAGCGAGAGCTGCAGCATATTATTTTAGATTTCTATTTGATGAACCATTGAATAGAAAAATTGACTGTATAGAAAATGCGGCACTAAATTATGGCTATGCAATAGTAAGAGGCATAATAGCCAGAACATTAATAATGTATGGGTTTGAACCAGCTTTGGGAATATTTCATCATAACCAATTAAATAATTTTAATCTAGCTGATGACATTATAGAGTGCTTTAGACCATTGGTAGATTTATATGTGGCAAGTAACATAGATTTAACTAAAAAATATTTAGAAACACAAGATAAGCAAATATTATATAATATTGTTAATTGTTTGGTTTTAATAGATGGTAAAAAATTCAATGTACAAGGAGCAGTAGAATACATGATAAAAAGTTTATCAACAAGTATGAATAAAAATGAAAACCTTATAGTTCTGCCAGAACTAATAGGAATACAAGAATATTGTTATGCATAAATATATGAGAATAATAGTGTTTTTTGATTTACCAGTTAAAACCAAACAAGAAAGAAGAAAGGCAACTCAATTTAGAAATTTTCTAATAAAAGATGGATTCTACATGATACAGTTTTCAGTATATGCAAGAGTTTGCAATGGAAATGATATGGTAGAACTTCATAAACAAAGATTGAGATCAAATGTTCCTGATGAGGGGTCAATAAGGACTTTAGTAATTACAGAAAAACAATATGATAATGTTGAAATATTACTAGGAAAAAAATCTTTTTATGAAAAACCAGTCCAATATGAGAATTTATGCTTATTTTAAAACAAAAAAATAAAAATAAAAGCCAGCAAATGCTTGAATTTGCTGGCTTTTATTGGAATCAATTATATCATATCAAAATATAATATGGAACTATAACTACTTTAACTTCTAATATAACAAAGGAAAAATTATATCATATCAAAATATAATATGGAACTATAACATTGTTTTATTAGTTTTCATTTTTGCTGTTATTATATCATATCAAAATATAATATGGAACTATAACAATTCTGTTTATGCTCCGCGTACATTTCTTATTATATCATATCAAAATATAATATGGAACTATAACTGAAGATATGTTTAATTTTATTTCAAATGAAATTATATCATATCAAAATATAATATGGAACTATAACGATTGGACTTACAACTTCTCCATTTAGTTCCATTATATCATATCAAAATATAATATGGAACTATAACTGTTGCTGAATTGCCGTGTACAACTGCTAGAATTATATCATATCAAAATATAATATGGAACTATAACTACTATATCTGTGCAACCAACATTAAAACAATTATATCATATCAAAATATAATATGGAACTATAACTGGTTTTAGATAATTTTAGAAATAATATTTATTATATCATATCAAAATATAATATGGAACTATAACGAACGGATTTGGCTGGGTGAAAAATATTGTATTATATCATATCAAAATATAATATGGAACTATAACTAGATTTTTGATTATCTTGTGAATCTAAATATTATATCATATCAAAATATAATATGGAACTATAACATTATAATCTTTGAACCAATTTTCAACTTCATTATATCATATCAAAATATAATATGGAACTATAACAGGAGGTGTAAAGAATGTTTATTTTAAGAAATTATATCATATCAAAATATAATATGGAACTATAACATATTTGAGGTGTTTAAAATGATAAATTTAAATTATATCATATCAAAATATAATATGGAACTATAACATCAAGAGTTTTATATTAACAAAGAAAATGATTATATCATATCAAAATATAATATGGAACTATAACTTTATTCTAAACCATGATTTGTCTGCTATCATTATATCATATCAAAATATAATATGGAACTATAACTTGCCTTTCCATGATTTCTTGCATAGTAACATTATATCATATCAAAATATAATATGGAACTATAACAGTTATGGTTTTATTCAAGATGTTTTTGTAATTATATCATATCAAAATATAATATGGAACTATAACAAAATCTCTTATCTTACAATAATCATTTTCATTATATCATATCAAAATATAATATGGAACTATAACTCTGTAATCTTCTTTACTTAATTTTTCCATTATTATATCATATCAAAATATAATATGAAACTATAACAACTGTCTAGCAATTCCTCCAGATATTGAAATTATATCATATCAGAATATGGAACTATAATCGTATGCACCATAATTAGAACACTTGAATTATCTAAACAAAAATAGCTTGAAAAAAGGTTATGAAAAAAGAAGTCAAGTACAAATATTACTTTGCAGTCAACTTCCATAAGTAGTATAGCACATCAAAACAAAGATGTCAATAAAACCAATAAATATTCATAATATTCATTAAAAGCTACTTGCTTTATAGGAAAATCTTTGCTATAATATTTTTGCACGTATCTATTATTCCTATAATAGAGAATGGAGTAGGTTAATAAAAACCTGCTCTTATTTATTTTTAGCTCAGCAAATGTCAAATATATTTAGGAGCATTTTAAATATCACTGTATTCTAAGCTCAATTTTTAAAATATAATTCCAAAAATAATTTCTAAACTTCCCCCAAACCCCTTGTTAAACCACCAAACTTGTGATAAAATGCTATTATGTAGCAAAATATAGAAATTTATTGGTAATAATTTTCAAGTTTATGTTTATAGGAGGTTACTGATAAAGAAATGACAGTTAAGACCAATTTGGCTAAGAATTATAATGATATGACAGATGAAGTAGTTATTGAGCAAATTAAAGCTGGGGATTCTCAGGCTTTGGATTATATAATGGATAAGTATGCTGAGCTTGTTAATATGAAGGCAAGCAAGTTCTTTATTGTTGGGGCAGAAAAAGGAGATATTGTTCAAGAGGGATTAATTGGCCTTTATAAAGCAACAAAGGCTTTTAGTAATGACAAGCAAAATTCCTTTAAAACATTTGCTAATATGTGTATTGAACGCCAGATAATTACTGCAATAAAAACAGCAAATAGGCAAAAAAACATTCCACTTAATTCAGCATTTTCAATAAATGCACAAATTTGTGATGAAAGCGATGAAAGTGATAAGGAAATTGTTGATATTTTAAATGCTCATTGTATAGAAGATCCTTCAGAAGAAATTGCAAAAAAGGAGTATTTTAAATTTATTAATAAAACAATAAATGACAATTTAAGTGAACATGAAAGAAATGTATTGAAATACTATGAACAAAACAGAACTTATGAGGAAATTGCAAACAAACTAAATTGCAAAACAAAATCTGTAGATACTGCAATGTCTAGGATTAGAAGAAAAGCAAATAAAATAAAAAAACAAGTTGATGAAAATGAAAATATATAACCAGAGCAAGAGTTTTCAAACTCTGGTTATTGAAATTTTTAAAAAGTTGATATAAAATATAAAAGGTACACGCATTTATAGCTCAGGTGGATAGAGCGCTCCCCTCCTAAGGGAGAGGCCGCTGGTTCGAATCCAGCTAAGTGCACCATTTTTGTTTTTGAACAAAGGTGATAATATGGAACAAAAATTCATGAAAGAAGCTCTAAAAGAAGCCCAAAAGGCTTATGATAAGCTAGAAATCCCTGTTGGAGCTGTAATTGTTAAAAACGGCAGGATTATTTCAAGGGCGCATAATTTAAAAGAAACAAAGCAAACTGCAACTGCGCATGCGGAAATTTTGGCTATTCAGAAGGCAAATAAAAAGCTAAATAATTGGAGACTTGTGGATTGTGATATATATGTGACCCTAGAACCATGTGATATGTGCATGGGAGCAATTCTTTCCTCAAGAATTAAAAATATTTATATAGGCACTTTAGATCCTAAGAAAAAGGAAAAAATAGATATAAATAAATATAAAGAAGAATATGATACAAATATAGAATACGGAATAATGCAAGAAAAATCTGAAGAAATTTTAAAGAACTTTTTCAAGGATTTAAGAAAAAGTGGAGGGATAAAATGATAATAAACCAGTGGAAAAAAATGAATATTGGAGCATATATTTTTGCTGTAGTAACAGTACTTGTATTGATTGTTGTAGCATTTATTTTGTATAAATATCAAGTAGAAGGCGAAAGTGTACCACCATTTAAAATACCTAAAATGGTAGTTGTAAGTACAGCTAAAACTCAAAATTTGAATTTGGAGGAAGGAATTTATACTGCAGACATTTACCAAACAAATGATATAAAAATATCTATTGAAAAAAATCCTAATTACAAAAAAGAAGCTATTATAAAAAAAGTAACAATTAACAATATACAAATAGATAAAAAGCAAACACCAGGAACAATAGAAATATATAGACCATCAATGGGAACAAAATTATACGAATACACTGAACAATATAAAATTCAAGACAGTATTGAATACTATGGGGCACAGGAAACCTATATGAAAGGTGAGAAACTAGCAATTTCAAATCAAGGTGGAATCATTGAATTTTCAGTTATTCTCAAAGATTTGAAAAAAACACAGTATAATGAAAATGAAGCAATAAAAGTTGATGGAACTTTATTAAGGCAAATAGGAAAAGAAAAGCTAAACTATAATATTGCCTTTGATTTAATCATAGAACTAGAAAGCGGAGTAAAGCTAAAAACAAAGATAACATTAGATTTACCAACAGGAAATATTATAGAAAATGGAATTGAAACATTAGAACAAACTGATTTAAAAACGATTTTTAAAAGAATATAAAAAATTCTAAAAAACCTCTTGCCAAATTTAAAAACACATTATATAATATTGGTTATGAAGTTGACCTCTGTATGGAAAGTAATTCAATAAAGAGCTATGAACCTCGTCAGGTCCGGAAGGAAGCAGCGATAAATGGTAATATTTATGTGAGTTGCTTTCCATAGAGAGGTCAACTTGTAGTAATAGGAGGATTTTAGTAATGGCATATACTGCTTTATATAGAAAGTTTAGACCAATTAGTTTTAACGAAATGGTTGGTCAAGAGCATATTACAAAAACTTTGAAAAATCAAATTGTAGCAAATAGAGTTGGGCATGCTTATCTTTTTAGCGGTGGTAGAGGTACTGGTAAAACATCTGCTGCTAAAATTATGGCTAGGGCTATTAACTGCTTACATCCTAAGGAAGATGGAGAACCATGCAATGAGTGTGAAATTTGCAAGGCTATTTTAGATGGTTCACTAACAGATGTAGTTGAAATGGATGCTGCATCAAATAATAGTGTTGAAGATGTAAGAGCTATTCGTGATGAAGTAAATTTTTTGCCAACTGTTGCAAAATATAGAGTATATATTATAGATGAGGTTCACATGTTATCAACAGGAGCATTTAACGCACTTTTGAAAACGCTTGAAGAACCACCAGAACATGTAAAGTTTATTTTGGCAACAACAGAACCACAAAAGCTACCAGCAACAATACTTTCAAGATGCCAAAGATTTGATTTTAAAAGAATAACAGTTGATAATATTATAAAAAGATTAAAAATAATTTGCAAAGAAAGTAATATAGAAATCACAGATGATGCGCTTAAAATGATAGCAATTCTTGCTGAAGGAGCGTTAAGAGATGGAATAAGCATACTTGAAAGGTGTAGTCAAGACACAGAAGGTGTTATTAATGAAGATATGATTCGCGACTTAGTTGGAATGCCCAAATTAACATATATAAAAGGATTAACCAAAAGTATAATTCAAAAAGATCCGGAAAATGCAATTTCCATGACAGATACAATAATTAGCGAAGGAAAAGACTTGGATAATTTCTTATGGGAGGTTATTAAGTTTATTAAAGACACATTAATATATAAAACAACTAAAAAGCTAGAGCTATATAGCAAGGAAGATATTGAATTTATAACAAATCTTGCAAATGAAGTTACAAAGGAAAGATTATTGAAGTTAATATATGAATTATCAGAACTTGCAAATAGTATGAAAATATCAACACAGAAAAATATAATTTTTCAAACAGGGATTATTAAAGCTTGCATGGAAATAGAGGAAACTTATATTGCGCCAGTACAAGTACATTCTATGCCAAAACAGGCTGGAAAATTAATTTCAAATGAGAAACCTGCAAAAACAACGGTAGAACCTGCAAAACCACAACAAGTAAGAACTACAGAAACTCCAAAGAATCCAGGCAAGTATGTACCATATTGGCAAAATGTACTGGATAAAGTTAGACAAAGTGGTAAAATGACTATATATGCAAACTTACTTGGAACAAAAGGAGTTTTGGTAAATGATTTGATTGTAGGGATAGAATTTCCGGGAAAAGTTACAGATTTTGCAAAAAAAGTATTAGAAGAACATGAAAATAAAATTTTTCTTGAAAAGATTGTTTCAATGGAACAAGGTGCAGATATGCAAGTTAGAATATTAGATAAACTAGAAAAACAAGAACAAACGAAAAAACAAGGAATAGAGGGGCTAGCAGAAGATTTAGACCTACCATTCAATGTAATAGATGAGTAAAGAAAGGATGATTTGAAATGTCAAAAAGAGGTGGATTCCCAGGCATGGGAGGATTTGGTGGAATGAACATCAATCAATTAATGAAAGAAGCTAAAAAAATGCAAGCAGATATGGAAAAGACTCAAGAAGAATTACAAGCAAAGGAATTTGAATCAACAGCAGGTGGAGGAGCTGTAAGCGTTAAAGTTTCAGGCTCAAAACAAATTTTAGAATTAAAACTAAATAAAGATGTTGTTGACCCAGATGATGTTGAAATGCTACAAGATTTAATCATAACATGTGTAAATGATGCAATGAGAAAAGTAGATAGTGCACAATCAGCAGGGTTTGGTAAATACAATATACCAGGTTTAATGTAGGAGGACAAAGTGTCATACTATTCACCAACAATTGAAAGATTAATTGAAAGCTTTGAGAAATTACCAAGTATAGGGCATAAAACAGCAACAAGATTAGCTTTTTATATGTTAAATCAAAGCAAAGAAGCAACAGATGAATTTATAAATTCAATAATAGAAGCAAAAAAGAATTTAAAATACTGTTCAAAATGTTTTAACATTACAGATACAGACCCTTGCCCAATATGTGCAAGTCCTAAAAGGGATCAAAGTACAATTTGTGTAGTAGAAGATGTAAAAGATGTAGTTGCAATGGAAAAAACACATGAATTTAAAGGAGTTTACCATGTTTTGCATGGTTCAATATCTCCAATGAATGGAATTGGACCAGAGGATATTAAAATAAAAGAATTACTCGAAAGATTGAAAGATACAGATGTAAAAGAAATCATAATTGCAACAAATCCAAGAGTAGAAGGAGAAGCAACAGCTATATATTTATCAAAACTAATAAAACCAATAGGAATAAAAGTAACAAGAATTGCACATGGAATCCCTGTTGGGGGAGACCTAGAATATACAGATGAAGTTACATTAAGTAAAGCTTTAGAAGGAAGAAGAGAATTATAATGATAAAAACTCACCTCTTATAAATATATGAGATGAGTTTTTATGTTATCCCAATAATTTTTCGCAAATGTCTTTAGTTGAATTTTTTTTCGCAATTAGCCTTGCTCTAATTTTCATGTCTTGCAATTTATAGGTATTTCCAAGAACATCAAATAAAATATTTTGAATATCATCATTTTCTTTTATCCATATTCCTGCACCACTCTTTTCAATAAAATCAGCATTTTCTTCTTCTTGTCCAGGAAGTGGGTCAATTATAATAAGTGGCAAACCAGAAGCAAGACTTTCAGTTGTTGTAAGCCCTCCGGGTTTTGTAATTACCAAATCAGAAACACTCATAAGTTCTGGCACTTGGTTTGTGTAAGATAAAATCTTAACTGTATTTCGTGAATTTGTTTCTTCAACTAGAGCATCAAATCTTTCTTTCATTTTTTCATTTCTTCCTGCAATCGCAATTACTTGTAAATTAGGAAAAGTATCTATAATAGCTTTTAATCTATTGAATGTTTTGTCTTTTCCAAAACCGTACTCACCACCGCAGAAAAAGAGAATTGTTTTTTTATCTGGACTTAAATTATATTCCTGTAAAATTTTTGGCTTATCATAATTTAGTAAAAATCTATTTGAAAGTGGAATTCCAGTTGCATAAATTTTATTTGGTTCAACTCCTCTTTCGATTAATTGTTCTTTCATCCCTTCATGTGCGACAAAGTAATAATCAACAAATTCATGAGCCACAAGCCATTGGTTATGTGGGGCATAATCTGTCATAACTGTTGCAAGTGTGCAGTTTACTTTGCCCTTTTGCTTTAAAATGGCACACATCTGGCTACTAAAAGGATGTGTTGAGATAATTAGTGTAGGGCAAAATTCTTGAATAAGCTTATCAAGCTTAATTGCCATTATTCTATTAATGGAATTACTAATCCTTGCCAAACCACCACTTTCAGAACCGTAATACAGTTGCTTCCAAATCCATCTAGCATTTTTCGAAAAATCAACATAAGCTTTTGTAGTTACTTTGTTAAATAATTTATTGATATATTCGATGCAATCAACCATCATAATTTCAGAATCAGGATAATTGCTTTGTATATAATCTCTAATACTTCTTGAAGCAGAAAGATGCCCTCCGCCATAAGAACCATAAAAAATTAAAATTCTATTCATAAACTTCACCACAAATATTATACCACAAAATTAGCAAAAAAAAGAATAATTTAATAAAATTAGGCAAAAATAAAACTAAACAATAAAAAGGGGAATTTTATGGAAAAAATTATAATAGCAATTGGAATGTTGATAGCCATAATTCTATTAACAATCTTCACAATTCCAAATAATGAAAATGCAGCATCAGGAGGACAAACCTCAGACATACAGCTTCTAGCAAGAGCAATAAATGGAGAAGCAAGAGGTGAAAATTACGAAGGACAAGTTGCTGTTGGGGCTGTAATACTAAACCGAGTAAAACACCCAGATTTTCCAAATACGATTGCAGGTGTTATATATGAGCCAGGAGCATTTACAGCCGTATCAGATGGACAAATTAACCATCCAATTTCAGAAGATTCAACAGTATATAAAGCTGCAAGAGATGCCATGAATGGCTGGGACCCAACAAATGGATGTGTATATTATTTTAATCCAAATACAGCAACAAATAAATGGATATGGTCAAAAACCATAGTAAAAACAATTGGAAAGCATCATTTTTGCAAATAGGGAGGAATTATGAAAGAAAATATTTTAAAAACAATGAGAAAAAACTATATGTATGGAATAGCAATAATATTATTAGTTGCCTTAATAATAATGGGAATACTATATTATAAACAAAAAAGTAAATATGCTATTGCTTCAGAAAACAACTATAACCTAGCACTTTATGAGCTTGTAGACTATATAAATGATACTGAAAATTATTTGGCAAAATCTACAATTACAGGTTCATCAGAACAAGCATCAGAAACATTAATGCACATATGGAGAGAAGCAAATTTAGCACAGGTGTATTTGGCACAGCTACCAATTTCAACAAATGAGCTTTCCAACACTGCAAGGTTTTTAAATCAAGTAAGCGATTACAGTCACTCCTTAGCAAAAAAAACAATAAATGGAGAGGATTTATCTCAAGAAGAACTAGATAACCTAAAAAAATTACATCAATACTCACAGGATTTACAAAACACATTAGAACAATTAATAGAAGATATGGGAAATGGGAAAATAAGTTGGAAAGAACTTACGAAGGATGTTGATACAACCTTTGCACAACAAGTAGACAATTTATCTGCAACTAGTTTCAGTAATATTGACGAAAACTTTGGAGAATATGAAGGCCTAATTTATGATGGAGCATACTCAGAACACATGGAAAGCAGTGAAAAAAAAGGATTGATAGGTGAAGATGTAACAGAGGAGCAAGCAAGAAAAAAGGCTATTAGCTTTGTTGGAGAAGAAAAAGTTTTAGAAATAAAATCAAATGGACTTATTGAAAATGGTAATATAGTTGTGTATGATTTTTTAATCAATCTAAAAAATGGAGACAAAAATAATCCACTTACAATTTCAATTTCAAAAAAAGGTGGTCACATAGTAGTGGCAAATTATAATAGAGAAATAAAAGAAGAAAAGATACGGAATCGAAGAAGCAAATAAACTTGGAAAAGATTTTCTAGAAAAACTCGGTATTCCAAATATGAAACCAACATATTACTTAAAACAAAATGGAGCACTTACAATAAACTATGCTTATACTCAAGATAATGTAACAATCTATTCAGACTTAATAAAATTAAAAATAGCACTAGATGATGGTGAAGTTTTAGGAATGGAAACAACAGGATATTTGAACAATCATACTGAAAGAGACATAAAAAGTCCTAAAATATCAAAATCACAGGCAAAAGCTTCTCTAAACAAAAATTTAGAAATAATGAGCGAAGGTTTAGCAATAATTCCAACTGAATGGAAAACAGAGATATACTGCTATGAATTTAAAGGTAAAGTTGATGATACTGATTTTTTAGTATATGTAAATAGCGATACAGGAAAAGAAGAAAATATATTAGTAATAATAGATACGCCAAATGGAATTCTAACACAGTAAAAAATACCAGGTAAAAAAACAAGAAAATAGGACATAATAAGTTTAAGAAAAATGACTATTCATTTTTCTTAAATAAAGGAGGATTTAAAGATGTCAGGAAACAAAAACTTAATGTCTGAAAATCTAAAAGAAGAAATAGCAAAAGAATTAGGAGTATATGAAACAGTAAAAAAAGATGGAAACTGGAGCAATGTATCAGCACAAAAATGCGGTTCGATGGTTGCGAAGGCAATAGAAATCGCAAACAGAAAAGTCTAGGGAAACAGGGCATACAGGGCGATTCGCATATGCGAATCGCCCTTTGCTCAAAAAAAGAGAAAAATACATAAAAAGTATTGATTTTACTTACGGGTAGTGATATTATATAAAAGAAATTTTGCAAAAAAAGTCGAGCATTGTAAATGGGGGATAAAGATGAAATCACTAAGAAAATATAGAGCGATTGTTTTATTCATAACTGATATATTAGTAATTTGTTTAGCATATATGCTAACAGCATTTTTGCTAGAAAACACAGAATATTTGCTATCTCCAGAGCATAGCACAATAATTACGAATTCAATAATAACATCAGTATTAGTATATGAAGTTATTTTAAATATATTTGGTGTATATAGAAGTATTACAAGGTATGAAAATGGGAAAGATTATATTCAATATATAGTTTTGTCAGGACTTTCAGGACTAATAATATTTTTTATGACATATATGTTCAAACTATCCATGGTAAATTTTAAACAAATAATATTGGCAAACATTTTAATTGCAGTAGGAATGGTTACCTATAGAGTATTAATTAGATTCATATTAACAACACCAATAGAGAAAAAAGAAGATGATGCAGACAGGAAAAACCTATTAATAATAGGTGCAGGAGAAGCCTCAAGAGAGATAATAAAAGCATTAAAAACATCATCAATCAGAGGAAAATACAATATAGTAGGATTAATAGATGATAATCAAAACAAAATAGGCTACAAAATATCAGGAATAACTATTATTGGAAATAGATATGCAATTGAAGAAGTTTGCAAAGAATATGATGTCGATACAATCTTTTTCTCAATAACAAACATATCAGCAAACGACAAAAAGGAAATAATAAAAATATGCCAAGAAACAGGGAAAAAACTAAGAATACTACCAAGCACAGCTGAAATAATAAAAAACAAGAATCTAATGCAAAACTTAAGAGATGTTGAAATAGATGATATTTTAGGTCGTGAACCAATAGTATTAAACAATGATAAAATAGCAGAATTAATAAAAGACAAAACAATTCTTGTAACAGGTGGAGGAGGTTCAATAGGATCAGAACTATGTAGACAAATAGTTAAATATGAACCTAAAAGATTAATAATATTTGATATCTATGAAAACAATTTATACAATATTGAAATGGAATTAAGACAAAAACACTTTGATAAAGCAATAGAAATAATTCCTTTAGTAGGAAGTGTAAGAGATAAAGCAAGGCTAGAAAAAATATTTGATGAATACAGACCATACCTAGTATTCCATGCAGCAGCACACAAACATGTTCCGCTAATGCAAATAAGCCCATTAGAAGCAATAAAAAACAATGTATTTGGAACATACAATGTAGCAAATTGTGCAGATAAATATGAAGCAAAAAGAATGATACTAATTTCAACAGATAAAGCAGTAAACCCAACTAACATAATGGGAGCATCAAAAAGATTATGCGAAATGATAGTACAAGCTAAAAACAAATCAAGCAAAACAGAATATGCAGCAGTAAGGTTTGGAAATGTTCTTGGAAGTAATGGTTCAGTTGTCCCACTATTTAAAAAACAAATAGCAACAGGAGGACCAGTAACAGTAACACATAAAGAAATAACAAGATTCTTCATGACAATACCAGAAGCTGTAGGACTAGTTCTACAAGCAATGAGCTATGCAGATGGTGGAGAAATATTTGTTTTAGACATGGGAGAACCAGTAAAAATATATGACTTAGCAGTATCACTAATAAAACTATCAGGATTAGAACCAAATGTAGATATTCCAATAAAAATAACAGGTTTAAGACCAGGTGAAAAACTATATGAAGAGCTCCTAATGAAAGAAGAAGGATTACAAAAAACAGCACATGATAAGATTTTTATAGGAGAATTATCAGACCTAACATTTGAAGACCTAGAACAAAAGCTAGATAAATTAAGAAATATAATTAAAAATGAAAATACACCACTACAAGAAATGGATGATACAATGAGAGAAGTAGTACCAACATATCATCATCCAGAAGAAATGAACAAAGAAGTTAAAAATGCAAGAAAAGAAATTGAAAAAAGTATAAAAAATATATTTAAAGGAAAAGACAAAAAACCAGAAGAAATATAGAAGGGAAAAAGTAATGAGAAAGAAAATATATATAGTCATTAAACAAATAATTGATTTTATCCTAAGTGCTATAGCCTTAATAATACTTTTTCCTTTTTTCTTGATTTTTGCTATAATCATAAAACTAGAAAGCAAAGGACCAATTTTCTTCAAACAAGAAAGAATAGGAAAAAACAAAAAGCACTTTAAAATATACAAATTTAGAACAATGAGAACAGATACCCCCAAAGATACACCAACACATTTATTAAATAATGCAGAAAGCTATATAACAAAATTTGGAAAAATTATGAGAAAAACTAGCATTGATGAATTGCCACAAATAATAAACATACTAAAAGGAGAAATGAGCATAATAGGCCCAAGACCGGCTTTGTGGAATCAAGATGACTTAATAGCAGAAAGAGACAAATACAATGCAAACAGCATAAGGCCAGGCCTTACAGGTTGGGCACAAGTAAACCGGAAGAGATGAACTAGAAATACCAGTAAAAGCAAAGCTAGATGGTGAATATGTAGAGAAAATGTCATTCTTGTGTGACTTAAAAATATTTTTTGAAACAATTATAAAGGTTTTTAAGCATGATGGCGTAGTTGAAGGAAAGAAAGAGGAAAAAAATAAATAATGAAAAAGATTTTAATAACAGGAAAGGGAAGCTTTATAGGAAAAAATGCAAAAAAGTGGCTGGAAAGAAAAGGACATATTGTAGATGAACTAGAAATGCAAAATGAAAATTGGAAAAAATTTGATTTTTCAAAATACGATTCTATTATACACGTTGCTGGAATTGCACATGTATCTGCAGACCCTAAAATGGAAGAACTATATTTAAAAGTTAATAGGGATTTAGCAATTCAAACTGCTGAAAAAGCTAAAAAAGAAGGAGTAAAGCAGTTTATTTTCATGAGCAGTATGATTATTTATGGAAAAGATGGAAAAATAGGAGAAGAAAAGAATATAACAGAAGCAACAAAGGCAAACCCAATTGATTGCTATGGAAGAAGCAAGCTAGAAGCAGACTTAGGTATACAAAAATTAAATGATAGTGAATTTAAAACAGTAATTATAAGAACTCCAATGGTATATGGACCAGGATGCAAGGGAAATTTTCCAAAATTAAAAAAAATAGCTAAAATTAGTCCAATTTTCCCAGATATCAAAAATGAGCGAAGTATGATATACATAGATAATTTATGCGAATTCTTTAGCAAAATAATTGAACTGCAATGTTCTGGGGTTTTTTATCCACAAAACAGAGAATATTTATCTACCAAGCACATAATAGAAATACTTGCTGAAACACAGAAAAAGAAAATTCATTTTACAAAAGCTTTTAATTGGATAATCAAATTATTATCTAAAAAAGTTAATTATATAAATAAAGTTTTTGGAAATAAAACATATAATCAAAATTTAATGCCGGAATTTGATTATATAGTAGTAGAAAATGATGAAAGCATAAGGAGAAGTATATAATGAATCTTTTAGTTATATCGCAATACTATTATCCAGAACAGTTTAGAATAAATGATATATGTAAAGAATGGGTAAAAAGAGGTCACAATGTTACAGTTGTAACAGGAATACCAAATTATCCACAAGGAAAGTTCTATAAAGGATATAGCTGGTTTAAAAACAGAAAAGAACAGAAAGATGGAGTAAATATTATTAGGTTACCAATTATCTCTAGAGGGAAAAATGCAATAAGATTAGTTCTAAATTACATATCTTTTGTGATTTCAGGATTTTTCTTCGCCAAATTCACACGCAAGAAATTCGATAAAGTATTTATTTATGAAGTATCACCAATGACTCAAAGCTATGTAGGAATATGGTATGCAAAAAGAAAAAAGATTGAATGCAACTTATATGTAATGGATCTTTGGCCAGAAAGCATAGAACTTGCGACTGGAATTAAGAATAAAACGATATTAAATTTTGTAGGCAAAATGGTAGACAAGATATATAAGCAATGTGATAGAATTTTTACATCATCAGAAAGTTTTATTAAATCAATAGAAAAAAGAGGGCAGCCATCTAGTAAATTGATATTTTGGCCACAATATGCAGAAACTTTTTACAAACCAATTCCAAAAGAATATATCAATATATCTGAAATACCAGAGAATGACAACTTTAAAATTGTCTTTGCAGGCAATATTGGGCAAGCACAGGGCTTGGATATATTGGTAACGGTAGCAAAGCAAATAAAACAAAAAAAGGACAAAGTAGAATTTTATTTAATAGGCGATGGAAGAGCAAAGAATTTACTTATTCAAGAAGTAAAAAAAGAAAACGTTCAAGATATTATTCATTTTATAGATAAAAAACCAGCAATAGAAATTCCAAAGTATTATTCAGCTTGTGACATGGCATTTTTATCATTAAAAGATGATGAAATATCTAATCAAATATTACCAGCCAAACTTCAATCATACCTAGCATGTGGTATACCAATTTTAGGATGTGTTGATGGAGAGGCTAAAAGGGTTATAAAAGATTCAAAAGCAGGTTTTTGTGTAAAGCATGATAGCAAACAAATTACTGAAACAATAGAACAAATTTTAAGAATGGACAAACAAGATTTCCACAAAATGAAAAAAAATGCTGTAAACTTTTTCAGGAACAATTATGAAAAAGAGCTATTGCTAGAAAAAATGGATAAAGTTATATTTGAAAGGGGTAATAACAATGTTTAAAGGAAAAACTTTAATGATTACAGGAGGTACTGGTTCATTTGGACATGCTGTACTTAACAGATTTTTAGATACTGATATAGGAGAAATAAGAATTTTTTCTCGTGATGAAAAAAAACAAGATGATATGAGAAAAGAGTATCATAATGATAAGATTAAATTTTATATAGGAGATGTAAGAGATTTAGCAAGTGTTAAAAATGCAATGCATGGTGTTGATTATATTTTCCATGCGGCAGCATTAAAACAAGTTCCAAGCTGTGAATTTTTCCCACTAGAGGCTGTTAAAACAAATGTACTTGGAACAGACAATGTATTAACAGCAGCAATTGATGAAGGAGTTAAAAAAGTAATTTGTTTATCAACAGACAAAGCTGCATACCCAGTAAACGCAATGGGAACATCAAAAGCTATGATGGAGAAGGTTATTGTTGCAAAATCAAGAACAGTAGACCCAAATAAAACAACAATATGTGCAACAAGATATGGAAATGTAATGTGTTCAAGAGGCTCCGTAATTCCACTATTTATTGAACAAATTAAAGCTGGAAAACCACTAACAGTAACAGAACCAAAAATGACAAGATTTATAATGAGCCTAGAAGAAGCAGTTGAACTAGTTGTATTTGCTTTCAAAAATGCTGAAGCAGGAGACATAATGGTACAAAAAGCACCAGCATGTACAATTGAAGTTCTAGCACAAGCTGTAAAAGAACTATTTGGTGCACAAGATGAAGAAACAAGAGTAATAGGAATTAGACATGGAGAGAAAATGTATGAAACACTTTTAACAAACGAAGAATGTGTTCATGCAATAGATATGGGAAATTTCTATAGAGTTCCATGTGATAAAAGAGACTTAAATTATGATAAATACTTTGTAGATGGAAATCAAGAAAGAACAAAATTATCAGAATTTAATTCAAATAATACAGAACTTTTAAATATTGACCAAGTAAAAGCAAAATTATTACAGTTAGATTATATTCAAGAGGAATTAAAAAGCTGGAAAAAATAAGGAGAAGGTATGAAAGTATTAGTAACAGGAGCAAAAGGTTTTATAGGTAAAAACCTAATTCAAGAACTAAAACATAAAGACTATATCGAAATTTATGAATGCGACATAGATACAACTCAAGAAGAATTAGAGGAATATACAAAAAAATGCGAATTTGTATTCCATCTAGCTGGTGTAAATAGACCAGAAAATGAAGAAGAATTTATGAAAGGAAACTTTGGGTTCACATTAAAATTATTGGATTTACTAGAATTAAACAATAACAAATGCCCAATTATGATTTCATCTTCAATCCAAGCAGCCTTAGATAATCCTTATGGAAAAAGCAAAAAGGCTGGGGAAGATTTGATTTTTGAGTATGGTAAAAGAAATAATGTAAAAGTATTGGTATATAGATTTCAAAATGTATTTGGTAAATGGTGCAGACCAAACTATAATAGTGCAATAGCAACATTTTGCCATAATATAGCAAGAAACTTAAGTATCACTGTAAATGACCCAGAAGTTATAATGAATTTAATTTATATAGATGATGTAGTAAATGAGTTAGTAAATGCTTTAGAAGGAAAAGAAAACAAAAACAATAACTATTGCCAAGTTGAACCAGTGTACACTATTAAATTAGGAAAAATAGTTGAACTTTTAAACTCATTTAAGGAATCAAGAGAAAATTTACAGTTACCAGATGTAAAAGATGAGTTTTCAAAAAAACTATATAGTACATATTTAAGTTACTTACCAGAAAATGAATTTAGCTATTCTTTAAAAAACAATATAGATGATAGGGGTTCATTTACAGAAATGCTAAAGACACTAGAGAGAGGCCAGATTTCAGTAAATATATCAAAACCAGGAATTGTAAAAGGAAACCATTGGCATAATACAAAAAACGAAAAATTTATTGTAGTAAGTGGAAAAGGTGTTATTAGATTTAGAAAAGTGGATTCAGATAGAGTAATAGAATACCATGTAAGTGGAGAAAAGATTGAAGTTGTGGATATTCCAGTTGGATATACACATAACATAGAAAACACTGGAGATACTGATTTAGTAACAATAATGTGGGCAAATGAAGTATTTGACCCAGAAAAACCAGATACATATTTTTTGGAGGTATAAAATGGAAAAATTAAAATTGATGACAATAATAGGAACACGACCAGAAATAATAAGACTTTCAGCAGTTATAAAATGTGCTGATAAATATTTTAATCACGTGCTAGTACATACTGGGCAAAACTGGGATTATACACTAAACCAAGTTTTCTTTGAAGATTTAGGTTTAAGAGCACCAGATTATTATTTAGATTCAGCAGGAAAAGATTTAGGCGAAACAATGGGAAATATAATTGCAAAATCTTATGAAATAATGTTAGAAGAAAAACCAGATGCAGTATTACTTTTAGGAGACACAAACTCAGCATTATCAGCAATTTCAGCTAAAAGATTAAAAATACCAATTTTTCACATGGAAGCAGGAAATAGATGTTGGGATTGGAATGTATCAGAAATGATAAACAGAAAAATAGTTGATCATATTTCAGATATTAATTTACCTTACACAGAACATTCAAGAAGATACCTATTATCAGAAGGAATAGATGGAAAAACAATATTTGTAACAGGCTCACCAATGCGAGAAGTTTTAAGAGACCATATGGAAGAAATAGAAAAAAGTGATGTACTAGAAAGGTTGCATTTAGAAAAGAATAAGTATATAATATTGTCTGCACATAGAGAAGAAAATATAGACAACGAAGAACACTTTATGTCTCTAATGAATGCAATAAATGATATAGCAGAAAAATATCAAATGCCAGTAATTTACTCAACACATCCAAGAAGCCAAAAATTCATAGACAAAAGAAATTTCAAATTCCATCCACTAGTACAAAATCTAAAACCATTTGGATTTAGAGATTACAACAAACTACAAATGAACAGCTACTGTGTATTATCAGATAGTGGAACACTATCAGAAGAAAGTGCAATGCTAGGATTTGCAGGAGTTCTAATCAGAACATCAACAGAAAGACCAGAAGTCTTAGACAAAGGTTCAGTAGTAATAGGTGGAATAACAGACAAAACAGTTGAACAAGCAATGGAACTTGCAGTAGAAATGAGAGCAAATAATGAAGAAGTAGTTATGGCAGAAGATTATGCAGATACAAATGTATCAGTGAAAGTTGTAAAATTAATACAAAGTTATACTGATATTGTAAATAGAACAGTTTGGGGGAAATAAATTTGAGCAAAAAACTAGTTCAAATAAATGTTGTATGTAATGGAAGCACAGGCAGAATAATGGAGCAAATACAAAAAGCAGCCGAGGAGCATGGATATGAGGCATACTCATTCTATGGAAGAGGCAAACCATCAAACGATAAATGCTTTAAAATAGGAAATAAGTTTGATGTACTGTGGAATTTATTTCTTACAAGAGTATTTGATAAACATGGATATGGTAGCAAAAGAGCAACAAAAAAATTAGTAAAAGAAATAAAAAAAATAGACCCAGATGTAATTCAATTACACAATCTACATGGATATTATTTGAATCTAGATATACTATTTAAATATCTAAAAACCTGCAACAAAAAAATATTTTGGACACTACATGACTGTTGGGCATTTACAGGCCATTGCTCATATTTTACATATCCTGAATGTGAACAATGGAAGACAGGGTGTAAAAATTGTATAAGAAGAAATGACTATCCAACAAGTTTAGGCTTAGATAACTCAGAAAAAAATTTTAAACATAAAAAAGAATTGTTCACAGGAATAAAAAACTTAGAACTGATAACACCATCAAAATGGATTAAAAATCTTGTGGAACAATCCTTTTTAAAAGAATATTCAGTAACAGTTATAAATAACGGAATAGACTTAGAAAAGTTTAAACCAACAAATACTATTAACATTTATGAAAAAAATAATATACCAAAGGATAAAAAAATAATACTTGGTGTAGCTGCAACATGGGAAAGAAGAAAAGGATTGGATGATTTTATAAAATTATCTAAAATACTAGATAATAATTATATTGTAGTTCTTGTAGGACTTAATGAAAAACAAACAAAGAATTTACCAAAAAATGTTATTGGAATAAAAAGAACAGAAAGCATAGAAGAATTAGCTAACATTTATACAAATGCAGCAGTTTTTATCAATTTTACATACGAAGATAACTTTCCAACAACTAATTTGGAAGCACTTGCTTGTGGAACACCTGTAATTACATATAATACAGGGGGAAGCCCAGAAAGTATAAATAGCACTAGTGGTATAGTTTTGAACAACCCAAGACCAGAAGAGGTATTAAATTATTTAAAAGAAGTAGAAAAATATAAAGGTCAGGCGTGTATTAAGCAAGCCCAAAAATATAACGGAGTTGTAAAATATTTAGAGTATATAAAAAAATATGAGGAGTTAGAATGAAAATACTATATATATCATCAGCTTGTAATAAAAATCAAAAAGTAGTAATAGATAAAACAGCAAAGATTAAACAAAGGGATTCAATTATTAATTTTCATAATTTAATTATAACAGGATTGGCAGCGCAAAAGCAAGAGGAAGTAGATGTTGAATCGTTAATAGGATTACCAATATCAATAAAAACAAATAAAAAAAAATTCTGGAAAAGTAATATTGTAAAAAATAATAATATTATATATAATCAGGTTGGCTTTGTTAATATACCAATATTGAAACAATTAACTATAGAAAAAAATATTAAAAAAGAATTAAAAAAATGGATAAAAATAAATAAAAAGGATAGAGACAAAGCAATAATTGTAGATGCAAGTTATGTATCTATATTACCAATGATTATAAAAATTGCAAATAAAAATCATATTAATGTTTCAGGAATTTTTGCTGACATATATGATTATATGTATAATGTTAATGAGAATACAAAAAAACTGGGAATGATCAAAAGAATTTGTAGAAATAAAATGAAATATTGTTATCATAATATGTCTTCATATATTTTTTTGACACAAAATATGAATACATTAATTAACAAAGATAATAAACCATATCTAATAATGGAAGGACTAATTAGTAAATTTGAATCTAAAGATAAAGTTGAAAAATTTAAAACTAAAACTATAATGTATGCAGGAGGGATAAAAGAGGAATATGGTATTAAATGCATTATTGAAGCATTTGAAAAACTAGAAGGAAATTATGAGTTTATAATTTGTGGTAATGGAAAATTAGAACAATATGTGAAAGAAAAAACAAAGAAGAACCATAGAATAAAATACTTAGGAACAATATCAAATGAAAAGGTTAAGGAATTAGAGAAGAAGGTGACTTTACTAGTTAACCCTAGATTTTCAAATTATGAATATACAAAGTATTCATTTCCCTCAAAAATAATGGAATATATGGCTTCAGGAACTCCAGTCTTAACAACAAAGCTACAAGGAATGCCAAAGGAATATTATAATTATGTATATTTAATAAATGATGAAACAGTAGAAGGAATGAAAAATAGTTTACAGGAATGTTTAAGTTTAAATAATGATATACTAGAAAAAAAAGGAACTGAGGCTATAAAATTTATGCAAGATAATAAAAATAATATAAAACAGACACAAAAGATAATAAAAATGATAAAGGAGAAAAATTTATATGAAATCAAATAAATTAATATACATTATTGAAAATATTGCAATTTCGATTTTAATTGCAATTAATGTAGTACCAGAAATGACTAATAAATATGTTTTTTTATTTGGCATAGTATTATTATGTATTGTTAATTTTAAAAATGATAAGAACTTTTTTATAAATTTTTTCTTCAAAAAAAATTTTTTCATGTATTCAATTTACCTATGGTGCATATTTAATGTTATTTTATTTGCTTTTGGATATGATAATATTAACTTTTATTATTTATTAAATTACTTTAGGATAAGCACTGTTTTGACATTTTTTGTATATTATTCAAAAAAAAATGATAATAAAATTTTAAAAAATATAGCAATAATAACGAGCATATTATTAATCATAGTATGTGTTAGAACAATTACTTTACTATATACGCATAAAAATATTTCAAGATTACTAGCAACGGGTATCGAGATAAAATCCATTAATACTTTTGGTGTTGGAGGCTATGCATTTATTTATGGGTTGAGTTTTGTAGTGGTTGCATTAGTTGGTATATTAGTAAAAGATAAAAGATATAAAAATATGAGTAAAGAAAATATATGTCTTATTTGTATGATTTTACTTTTTATTTTTACAATTTATAAAGCGCAATATCTAATATCATACATAATTTTAGCTATAGGAATGTTAATTATCTTCTTTAATGTAAATAGCTTGAAAAAAATAGCAATAAGTATATTAATTTTAATAATTAGTTTATTTATATTAGCATATCCAATGTCAAAATTATTAATGAAAATATCTAACAATATGAAAAATGAAAGCATAAAAATGCGAATTATTGAAATTGCAATGGTATTATCAGGAGAAGATGTACAAGAAACAGTTGACTTGAATGCTAGACTAAAACACTATAGAGAATCAATAGATACATTTACAAAACATCCATTTTTTGGAAATTTGTTTAATCAAGATGGCGGTAAAATAGGAGGTCATTCATTTATATTTGATCAATTTGCTGAATATGGAGTAATAGGAAGCATTCCAATTATAATAATGCTTATAAGTGTTATCTATTATACTTTTTACGAATTAAATTCACAAAGAAATAAAGAAATATATATGGCATGTATAGTAATGTTTGTAATATTGGCGATAACAAATACAATTAAGTTTGTAACTATCTTTTATCTAATGTTTGTATTTAATCCAACAATATTAAAAATAAGTGGAAAGGAAGAAAATTATGAAAATTCTTTGGATAGTTAATACAATTTTTCCATATCCAGCAAGTAAAATCGGACAAGAAAAATGTTGCTTTGGAGGCTGGTTGAATGGATTAGCAAACATGTTAAAAGATAATAATGATATTAAATTAGCAATTGCTACAGTGTATAATGGAAAAGAAATAAAAAAATATGATGATGGAAAAATTATTTATTATCTTGTTCCAGGTCTACCTACAATAAAGTATAATTCAAAGTTAGAAGCATATTGGAAAGAAGTAAATAATGAATTTAAACCAGATTTAGTTAATATTCATGGTACAGAGTTTGCCCATGGTTTATCTTTTAAAAAAGCATGTCCAAATGTTAAAGTAATTACATCTATACAGGGACTTACTTCTGTAATTGCTAAAGTATATTATGCGGGATTAGATACACAAGAAATATTGAAAAATATAACATTTAGGGATTTACTACGACATGATAGTATTTTTCAACAAAAAAGAAAATTTGCTAATAGGGGAAAGAATGAAATTGAGTTAATAAAAAAATCTGAAGCCATTATTGGTAGAACAACTTGGGATTATGCAAATACAAAAGCAATTAATCCAGAAGAAAAATATTTTATAGGAAATGAAACCTTACGAACTGGTTTTTATAGTAAAGAATGGAATATTCAAAACATTGAAAAACATAGTATTTTTACAAGCCAAGGAAGTTATCCAATAAAGGGATTGCATTTTTTATTACAAGCAGTGTACATATTAAAACAAAGCTATCCAGATCTAAAATTATATATTGCGGGTAATAACATAACAAACACTACTACACTTATGAAAAAAATTAAATTTGGTGGTTATGCTAAAATTATTAAAAAGCTAATAAAAAAATATAACTTAGAAAATCAAGTTGAATTTACAGGATTATTGAGTGAAGAAGAAATGATAAATCGATATTTAAAAAGTAATGTTTTTGTTCTTCCATCAGCTATTGAAAATAGCTCAAACTCTCTAGGAGAGGCAATGCTTTTAGGAATGCCTTGTGTAGCTACTAATACAGGTGGAACAATGGATATATTAAAACATAAAGAAGAGGGGCTATTATATCCATATACAGAACCTGCAATGTGTGCAGATTATATAAGTAGATATTTCGAAGATGATAAATTGTGCATAGAGTATGGCAGACAAGCAAGAGAAAAAGCATTAAGTAGGCACAATGCTGAAAATAATGCTAATCAAATTATTAAAATATATAATGAAATAATAAAAAAATAAGGAGCTAGAAATGTTTTCGAATATTAAGCAAAAATTAGAAGGACATAATGTTTTAAAAAAGGTTGCTAAAAATAGTAGCTGGATTGTATTTCAGAATATTTTCACAATGATATTAGCGATTGTAACTACAGGTATTATAGCAAGATATTTTGGAACCAAGCAATATGGAGTATTTAATTACATATTATCTATTACTAGTTTATTTAGTGGTATTGCAGGAATAGGAATTTACCATATTGCAACAAAAGACTTAACACAAAGACCTGAAGATGAAGGCAAAATAATGGGGACAAGTTTCATTTTAAGAATGATTGTAGCTATAGTACTTATTGTAGTAGCTGAAATTACTGTATGTTTAATGACAAATAATGATAATACTTCAATGGTGATAGGAACATTATTATCGTTAATGATGTTTTTCAGTTGCTCTGAAGTTATTGATTTTTATGCAACTGCAAATTTAAAAGTAAAATATTTAGCAGTATCAAAGTGCATTTCTTATACTATATTTTCAATATTAAAGGTTCTGATAGTTGTGCTAAAATTAGATATTAGATACTATACAGCAACATATTTAGTGGAAGGAATAGTATATGCAATTTTCCTTTTTATTTCATATAAACTGATACATAAAAAGATTGGAACAACAAGTAGATGGTCATTTGATAAAGACTATGCAAAAAAATTATTGAGTAATTGTTGGTATTTTGCATTATCATCTATCATGGTTACAATTTATATGAGAATTGATCAAGTTATGTTAGGAAAAATGATAGAGGACAAATCTCAAGTCGGAATTTATTCTGCTGCGGTTAGAATTGCTGAAATGTGGGCATTTGTACCAAACTCAATTATATCATCTTTTAAACCTGTAATTATGAAATATAAAGGTGAAAATAATAATAAAGAATATGTAAAAAATTTACAAAGATTATATGACATTTCATCATTAGTTAGTATTTTATTTGCAATAGGAATAACAATTTTTGCAAGATTGATAATTGTGATTTTATATGGAAAGGCTTTTTTAGAAGCATCAAAAATACTATATATACTAATCTGGGGTATTTGGTTTGGAATATTAGGAAATGTACATTATGTTTGGCTAATTTGTGAAAATAAAGGAAAATATAGTTTGTTTTATTCTGCTACAGGTAGCATTTCAAACATTATATTTAACGCAATTTTAATACCAAAGTATGGTATGTATGGAGCAGCTATTGCAACATTAATAAGTCAATTTATTGCAAACATAGTATCATTTGGAATATTTAAAGAAACTAGAGTACTTTCTAAATTTGCAATAAAAGCAATTTTATTTATTGAACCATTAAAATTTTTGAAAAATAGAATAAAAGGAGTAAAGTATGCAGAATAAAGAAGTGAATATAAGAGAGCTTCAATTAGTAGAATTAAATATATTAAAAGAATTTATAAGTATATGCAAGAATTTGAACCTTAGATATTTCTTAGCAGGAGGTTCGGTATTAGGCACAGTTAGACATGAAGGATTTATTCCATGGGATGATGATATTGATGTTATAATGCCAAGAAAAGATTATGAAACCTTTTTAGAAAAAGGACAAGATTTAATGCAAAAAAAGTATTTTTTGCAAACATATAAAACTGATTCTGAGTATACTATGGGTTATGCAAAGATTAGAAATTCAGAGACTACTTTTATAGAAGCAACAGTACAAAAACAAAATATTAACCATGGAGTTTTTATAGACATTTTCCCACTTGATGGATATAATCCAAATAGGAGAATAAAAAATGCAATTAATAAAATACAATTTATACTTTATAACATACACATCGCTAAAAGCTACACTACAAATATAAAACGAAGTATAAAAAGACGTATAATTAATGCTTTTACAGGTATTATTTATGGCAATAAAAATATAGTACAACTTTTAGAAAAAAAAGAGAAAATTGCAACAAAATATAATTATGATGAAAGTGAGTATGTATGTCCATTTTTTGATCCAGTAAAAGCACCATTATCCCTTGTGTTTCCGAAAAATTACTTCGGAAATGGAGTAGTGAAAAAATTTGAAGGAATAGATGTTGTGATTCCACAAAATTATGATGCTTTTTTGAAGCAACATTATGGAGATTATATGAAGTTACCACCTGAAGAAGAACGAAAACCACATCATTATAATCAAATAATAGATTTAGAAAAAAGTTATAAATATTATAATAAAAAATAAAGAGTAGGAGGAAAAGTTATGAATATTGCTGTTATTTTGGCTGGCGGTGTAGGAAAAAGAATGAATCCAAATGGTATTCCAAAGCAGTTTTTAAAAATCAATGATGTGCCAATTATTATTCATACATTATTAATTTTTCAAGAATGTGAAGAAGTAGATGGAGTTATTATAACTTGTGTCAAGGAGTATATGGAATATCTAAAAAACTTAATTGAGCAGTATAAAATAACCAAAGTTTTAGAAATTGTTGAGGGGGGAGAGACAAATCAACTATCATCATACAATGGGGTAATGGCTGCAAATAAATTCGTAAATAAAAATGAAAAAAACATTATAGTTATGCATGATGGGGTAAGACCAATAATTGATTCAGACTTAATAAAAAGAAATATAGAAACTGCACGAAAGTTTGGTGCAGCAATTAGCTGTGCTCAATCTAAAGAAACTACAGTTATTGCAGATGGAACAAATGGAGAAATTACAAATATAACAGAAAGGCAAAACACATATATTGCAAGAGCCCCACAGACCTTTTTATTGGATGAACTAACAGCAGCACATAAAAAAGCACATGAACTTGGAGAAACCAACATGATTGATGCTTGTTCGGTAATGAATACATTTTCTAATTCTTGCAAAATGCACATTGTAAAATGTAGTTCAGATAATATTAAAATAACTACACCAGATGATTTTTATGTAGCTGAAGCATTGATAAAATCAAAAAAAGCAAAACAAGTGTTAGGAGTATAGTGATATGAATAAAATTTTAGAACAGGACATTGAGACAATTTGTTCTAATAAACTAATTGATTGGAACAAAATTGATAATCATAGTTTTTTTATAACAGGTGCAACAGGGCTAATTGGTTCATTAATTGTAAAATCATTTATATGGAGAAACATAAACAAAAATGCTAATATAAAAATGCTCCTATTAGTGAGAAACAAGAAAAATGCAATAGATATGTTCGGATGTGATAATAATATTGAATACATAGAAAGTAGTATAGAAAATCTAAAGTATAATATAAATGTAGATTATATTATACATGGAGCATCACCAACACAATCTAAGTTCTTTACACAAAATCCGGTAGAAACATTAGATATATCAATTTTAGGAACTAAAAATGTGCTAGAAATTGCCAAGAATAATAGTGTAAAATCAATGGTATATTTGTCTTCTATGGAAATGTATGGGACAATGAAAGATCAAAATGTTACAGAGGATAAAATTGGCAAAATTGAAATTCTAAATACACGTAGCTCATATTCAGAGGGAAAGAGAATTGCAGAATTATATTGCTATAGCTATTTTAGCGAGTATAATGTGCCTGTTAAAATGTGCAGAATCGCACAAACATTTGGGCCAGGAATACAAAAAAACGAAACTAGAGTTTTTAAGTATTTTATAGATTGTATAATCGATAAAAAAGATATTATTTTAAAATCAACAGGAAGAACAATAATAAATTATTCATATACTACGGATACTGTTCTAGGTATATTTTGTGTACTACTTAATGGTATAAACGGTACAAGCTATAATATTGTAGGGGAAAAGACAGATATGACAATACTAGAATCTGCTGAATGGCTACTACAAGAATTTGGTAACAATGAAAATCATGTAATATGTGAAAAAAATATTAAAACTGAGTTTGCTCCAGATAATGAAATGATTTTGCAAAATACAAAATTAAGAAAATTAGGATGGGAACCAAGAGTTACATTAAAAGAAGGATATAAAAGATTAATTGACTATGTCAGACTAGAAAAAAGGTGAAAGTGAATAATATAATATAACTTTAAAAAACATTTGAAATATCAATAAAACTCTTGAGCTTGCAATTTTTTTCAGCAAAGTTTATAATATTAAAGAATAAATAAAAAACAAGGAGGAACATTAATGAAGGAACCAAATAAAGTTCAAAACAAAAAAAGAAATAGCAAAAAGGCTTCAACCTTTTTTCTAATAACAACATTAATTTTCATAATAATAACGGGAGTATTTATCACATCAATAGTTAAAATGAATCTACTTCCAGGCAAATACGTACTTATATTTAGCTTAGTAGAGCTTATTATAACAGTACTTATAATATGTGGGCTTGCTAAAAAGCATAAAACATATAAACTAAATATTTTCAGTTTATTTTTAGCAATTATTTTTTCAGTAATATACATATTTGCAATTAATTATGCAAATGCTACAAATAAATTTCTAGGTAATATGTTTAGGGATATTATTGAAACTGAGGATTATTATGTGGTGACTCAGAAAAATAGTCAATATAATAAAATTTCAGAATTAAAAAATAAGAATATTGATTTATTCCAAATAGAAGATGATGTTGAAGCAGAGATTAAAGAAAAATCAAAAGCATCCTTAAACAAAAAGGAAAGCCTGCAAGATGTAGGAAATAGCTTGAAAGAAGGCAAATGTGATGCTATTGCAGTTAGTTCATCTCAATATAATATGTTAGATGAATTAATTGAAAACTTTAAAGCAGATACTAAAATTATCTATACTGCAACTCATAAAATTAAGAAAACTGCAGAAATTGATGACCAAAATTCTGATTATAATATTGATGATAAGGCTTTTAACATTTATATAAGTGGAATTGATACATCTGGTAAAATTAGCAATGTTTCAAGAAGTGATGCTAATATTATTGTTACAGTAAACTTGAAAAAACATGAGATTTTATTAACTTCTATTCCTAGAGATTACTATGTTACACTACACAGTAAAAAGGCAAAAGATAAATTAACACACTCAGGTATTTATGGTATTAATGAAACTGTAACAACAGTAGAAGATTTACTAGATATAGATATTAACTACTATGTAAGGGTAAACTTTACAACTGTAATAAAACTAGTTGATACCTTAGGTGGTGTTGATGTTAACTCAGAGTATTCATTCTCAACAGGCACATACAGCTTTAGAAAAGGAATAAACCACTTAGATGGAGATGCAGCTTTAGCTTTTAGCAGAGAAAGACATGCTTTTATAGATGGAGATAATCAGAGAGTAAAAAATCAACAAAAAGTCATAGAAGCAATTGTAAATAAAGTAACTGGAAGCACAACTATTTTAACAAAATATACTAGCATATTGAATGGTTTAAAAGGTTGTTTCCAAACTAATATAAGTCAAGATGAGATTAGTACTATAGTAAAAGATCAATTAAATTCTATGCCATCTTGGACAATTAAAAATAATTCTTTAGTTGGAACTGGTTCATATTCATCAACTTACTCTATGGGTAGTCAAGAGCTATATGTTATGATACCAAATTCAGATTCTGTAAAAGATGCAACAGATAAAATTAATGCTGTTTTAAACAAATAATTTGTCGAAAATAAGGTCATTTTATGGCCTTATTTTTATGCTATAATGCTTGACAAAATATGCAATAAAGGATAAAATATTTAAGACAATAAATAGTTAATTTAAGGAGTTTATAATGGGGAATAGTTTAGCAAAAATAAAAAACAAATTTAATCTTGATAATATTTTATATTGGTATATTATTATACAACCAATTGTAGATATAATAACATCTATATGTGTAAGGAATATTTCAGAAAAGCTATCAATAGGAATTGCTATTCGTATGGCTTTTATGATTTTTATTGTAATCTATACACTAATAAAAACAAAGGGAAAGGAAAGAACACTTGCTTTTATTTATTATGCTCTAATTGCGGTTTACTCTGTTTGCTATATGTTTTTCCGCTATAAAGCTAATGGGGTAGTAGCAATTTTTACAGAAGTTAAGGGCTTGATAAAAACAATGTATTTCCCAGTTGTTTTAGCTAGCTTTTTGGCTATATTTAAAACTGATAAATACAAAACAAAAAGAAATGCCTTAAATATATCTTTATTAATTTACTCAATAGTTATTGTGGTTTCAAGTATTTTAAATATAGCATATAAAACATATGGAGATGATATATATAAGGGAACAGTAGGGCTATTTTACGCTGGAAATGAAATAGGAGCAATTTTAAGCATTTTACTTCCAATAACATTTATTTCATTCCTTACAAAAAAATTCAAAATATTCAATGTAATCTGTGGTGCTGTAGGAATAGTTGCAATACTTGAAATTGGAACAAAAACACCATTTGCAGCAGCTATAGGATTATTAGGCATATTATTAGTAATTATGCTAATTAAAATGTTCACAAAAGAAAGAAAAAGAACATATAAATATTTTTCAACATTACTTTGCTTTATAATAATATTTGGTATATTTATTAACCAAGTACCAGCAGTTGAAAATCTAAGAGTAAAATTTGATGATAGCAATACACAAGGAACACAAACAAACCCAGATTCAGAGAAAAACAAAGATACAGAAAATGATAATGAAAAAGAATTAAACCCAATTTTAACAAAAATATTAAGTAACAGAAACCTATTTTTTAAGGATACTCTAAAAGAATATAAACAAAGTGATATTACAACAAAAATTATAGGAGTTGGTTATGCACATAAAAATGTAGAAGGAATAATTGAAGAAAGAAAACTAGTAGAAATTGATTATTTTGACATATTCTTCTGCCAAGGTATTTTGGGAACCGTAATTTATTGGACACCACTAATATTAGTCATTATAGTAATTGTCCAAAATATTTTTAGAAGTTTTTTAAAAAACATAAGAAATGGAAAGGTAATTTTAGCATTATATTCAGTTCTATTAAGTTTTGGAATAGCATTACTTGCAGGACATGTGTTTACAGCTCCAGCGGTTAGTATTTTTGTGATAATTAATATGTTTGAATTAATATATCTATTGAATAATAAAGAGGAAATATATGAAGAATAAAAAAATTGTAATTCTAGCATTACACTTAGGAGCAGGGGGAGCAGAAAAGGCTATTTGCAATTTAGCAAATATATTATGTATGGAAAATGATGTTACAATTATCTCAACATACAAACTAAACGATTTGCCAGCATTTGAAATAAATCCTAGTGTAAAAATTGAATATTTGTTACCAAACCTTAAACCAAATAGAAAAGAAATAAAATCAGCAATAAAAAATGCAAAAATATTTACATTGGCCAAAGAATCTTTAAAAAGCCTTAAAATACTGTATTTGCGAAAAAAAACGATGGTAGAAAAGATAAAAGAGCTTGATTGTGATGTTATTATTTCAACAAGAATTTTACACAATAATTGGGTTGGCAAATATGCAAAGAATGGAATTATTAAAATAGCTGAAGAACATAATTCACATAACAATAATAAAAAATATATAAAAAAATTAGTAAAATCACTAAAGAATATTGATTATCTAATGCCAACATCAAAGAACTTGAGTGATTTTTATGAAGGAAAAATTGGAAACACAAAAGTTAAGTTTATTCCAAATTATATTGAAAGAAAAACAGATAAAGTTTCAAATTTAGAAAATAAAACAATAATATCAGTAGGAAGACTTGAACCTGTTAAGGGATTTGATGATTTAATTGATGTTTTTGAAATTTTTCAAGAAAAAAATCCAGATTGGAATTTGAAAATAATAGGAAGCGGTAGTCAGAAGGAAGCTCTGAAGAATAAAATTAATAGCCTAAATTTGCAAAATAAAGTTTTATTACTAGGTGAACTAACTACTGAAAAAGTTGAAGAGGAGTACAGCAATTCTTCAATATATGTAATGACATCACACTCAGAATCATTAGGATTAGTATTAATAGAAGCTGCAAGTGCAGGACTTCCATTGTTTGCATTTGATTCATGTGATGGGCCAAAGGAAATTATTCAAAATGGAGAAAATGGCTACTTAATACCTAATAGAGATAAAAAGCAAATGGCAGAAAAAATAGCCAAAACTATTGAAAACAAGCAAGAAATGCAAAGACTTTCAAATAATGCAAAAAAAATATTAGAAAAATATTCAAAGGAAAAAGTTCAGAAAGAATGGTCAGAGTTTTTAGAAAATTTATAAGGAGAGCAAGATTTGTATAAGGTAAGTGTTATTATTCCAGTTTATAATGCAGAAAAATATTTAGTAAAATGCTTAAATAATATCGTAGCACAGAGTTTAGAGGATATAGAAATAATTATAATAGATGATGGCTCTACAGATAATTCACTAAATATTATTAAAAAATACTGTAGCAAATATGAAAATATTAAATATAAATCTAAAACAAATGAGGGACAAGCAATTGCAAGGAATATTGGCATAAGCATGGCAACAGGAGAGTTTATTACATTTGTTGATAGTGATGATTATATTGACAAAGAGATGCTAGAAAAGATGTATAATAATGCAATTGAAAACAATTCAGATATAGTGGTTTGTGACTATGTAGAAGAATATGAAAGAAAAAAGATTTATAAAAAATCACTTTATGTACTAGATGAAGACTTGAAAAAGAGTTTCATAGTATCAGTTGCTGGACCTTGCTCAAAAATAATTAAAACAGAAATTTTTAAAAGAAACAATTTAAAGTTTTTAGAAAACAATATATATGAAGATTTAGCAGTAATACCAGTACTTGCAATATATGCAAAAAAAATTACTTACTGTGAAGAACCATTGTATCACTATGTAATAAGAAAAAATTCAACAATGCAACAACAAAGTTATAGTGAAAAGCTAGAATCAATTTTCAATGTAATGCAAGAATTAACATCAAAGTTTAAAAATACAACATACAAAGAAGAACTAGAATTTTTATATATTAATCACTTATTATATGCTGGAATAGGAAGATTTATAAAATATAGCAATACTGAAAAACAGATAGAAAAAATTAGAAAAACCATTAAAAGCAAATATCCAAAGTGGCAACAGAACAAATATTATAAACAGACAGGGGTTATATATAAATTAACATGTAGAATTTTTTATAATAACAACAAATTATTATTGAAAATATATAAAAAAATAAGAAGAGGGTAAAATGAGAACAAAAAAAGCTATTATTAACTTCATAACAGATGCACTTCCACAAGTAATTATTTTACTTCTAGGAATTGTAAAGATTAAGTTATTTATAAATATACTAGGGCAAACTAAATTAGGCTTATACCAGTTATATGGTCAAATAGTGGCATACCTAGTTCTAGTTGAAGGAGGCATAGGAAGCGCACTTCTTTATAGATTATATAAACCAGTTCATGATAAAGATGATGAAAAAATAAACCAAATAATGTCTGCTGCAAAGAAAATTTTTAACATAGTAGGTTTCTTAATTCTAGGGATTGGGCTAGTGCTATCATTCTTTGTGATTTTCTTTGTAAAAGATAGAGCAGGCGTTACAAATGGATATATACAAATTACTTTTATTCTATACTTAATTAGCCAAGCAATATACTATTTCAGCATACCACAAAGAAGTTTATTTGATGCTGAACAAAAAAAATACATACCTAATATGGTTTTTCAGGTAGTAGCAACAGTAAAAGCAATTTTAGAAATAATACTTATAAGTATAGGTTTAGACCTAGTTGCACTATTAATCAGCTTGATAGTATGTAGTGTAGTAGCAAATATAATAATAATATTTTTATGCAACAAACAACATCCAAAGCTTGATATGAAGCAAAAAGGCGACTTTTCAATGCTTAAAGATGTAAAGCATTTATTTGTTAATACCTTAGCAAATGTACTTACAAACAATATAGATATATTAATAATATCAAAATTTATAGGCTTGGATGCTGTAGTTATATATTCAGCATATAACTATTTTGTTGAAGCAATAAAACAGTTAGTTGACAAAATTTCAGGAGCAACATTATCTAGCATAGGAAACATGCTGGTAGATAATAAGGAACAATCATTAAAAATATTTAATGAATTCAATGGGCTTATATTCTTTCTAGCAACAATACTTTGTGTACCATTTTTCTTTATGATAAACCAATTCATAAGTGTTTGGTATGAAGGTAAAATTGCTACAACAGGGGTTCTTGGAATTTTATTTACAATAATACTTTTCTATCAAATAATTAGAATACCATTAAAGGTTTTCACATTATCATCAGGAAAATTCAAAGAGATAAAGATTTTTGTGATTTTTGAGATAATAATAAATTTAACTGTATCATTAGTTTTAGTAAATAAACTTGGAATAGTAGGTGTTCTAATAGGAACAATAATATCACTATTAGCTGCTGATTTTGCAACAAAACCAATAGTAATCTTCAAAAAAATTTTAGAAACAACACCGGAAAAATACTATATAATGTGTATATGCAATTTCATATTTGCAATAGTGGAAATTGTGTGGATTAATTTTGCATTTAAAACAGTATATACAAGTGTACTAGAGTGTATTGTTTATGGAATAATTATAGGAATAATAAATTTAGCTATTTCATTTATCTATTTTTACTTTACTAAACAATTGGAGTTCTTAAAAAGACTAAAAAAACAGGGGGAATAAAATGAACAAAATATCAGTTATGACACCAACATATAATGATGCTAAAAGCCTTGAAGAAACACTAAATTCCTTAGTAAAACAAACATACCAAAACTGGGAACAAATTATTATAGATGATGGGTCAACAGATAATACAAAACAGATAATAGATGAATTTGTAAAGAAAAATAAAGTAGAAGACAAAATTAAATACATATATCAAGAAAACAAAGACCAGCTAAATGCTATACTAAATGGCTTAGAACAAGCAACAGGAGATTATATATTTGTTCTTCATTCAGATGACTTATTACCTGAAAATGATTTTTTCAAAAAAATAGTTAAAAAAATGGAAGAAAATGATTGTGATGCAATAATTGGAGATTTGACAATAATTGATGAAAAATCTCAAATCACAAACTGCTGGAAAGCACTGAAATATAGAAACAAACCTTATATACCGCCAATAGTTATGCTAAATGGTGGTGCAAATATATATGGGGATGTTGCTTTATGGAAAGCCACAGTATATAAAAACCAAATAAAAAATAATTATCTACTATGGAATACTCCTTTTTGGCTAGATTTACAAGGCAAACCTAAAATTTTAAATGTAAAAAATGCAAATTTCCCAATTCTAAAATATCGAATACATACAGAAAATTATATAAATAATGATATTGGAAAGTTTAATGTTTTAAATGGAGAACTAAGGTGTGCAACTATTTTACTAAACTATTATACAATTCCATTATATAACTTTCAACAGAAAATATATTTAGCAACCAGAGCAAAGGGAATACGAAAATTAAAACTGTTTAACTACTATAAACCAATATATATAAATAAGCCAACCGAAAATAAAGGAAATATTGTAAAAAAAATAATAAAAAAGACTTATGGGAAAGAGTACGAAAAAAACATCTTCCTAAAATCACTAGTAATGTTTTATGAAACAAAAAGTGATAGAAAAATAGAATTCCAAAATCTAGCAAATGAAAATATTTACTATGGAAAAGACATTAGAAGTTTTACTAAGAGATTATTTTCAAACAATCTAGAAGATTTTTACCTAAATTTGTTTCAAGAAATGCAAAAGGGTTTTAGCACAATAGAAGTAAAAACAGAACAAGATAGAGAATTAGCAATAGATATAGCAAAGTTTCTATGTATTTACCCATATGTGAAAATTACAAAAAAATAAAGAAAACAAGGGAGACATTTATGAAAGTATTAATAATTATACCAGCATATAACGAAGAACAAAATATTAAAAATACAGTAGAAAAAGTTTTAAGTGTTAAAAATGAGAATATGGACTATGTAGTTATAAATGATGGCTCAACAGATAAAACCCTAGAAATTCTACAGCAAGAAAAATATAAATTCATAAATTTGGAAAAAAATCTAGGCATAGGCGGTGCAGTTCAAACAGGCTATAAATATGCCTATGAAAATGACTATGATATCGCAATTCAATTCGATGGTGATGGGCAACATAACGAAGAATACTTAGAATTTCTTATAAAAGAAATCGAAAATGGAAACGATTTAGTAATAGGTTCCAGATTTTGTGAGAAAACAAAGGCAAGTTTTACAACTACAACATCAAGGAAAATAGGGATAAAAATTATTAGTTTTGTAATAAAAATTTTTACTGGAACAAAAATAACAGACCCTACAAGTGGGCTTAGAGCTTGTAATAAGAAAATAATCGAAATGTTTAGTAAAGATTATCCAAAAGATTATCCAGAGCCTGTTACAACTACTAGAGTATTAAAGAAAAAATTAAAAGTTAAAGAAGTTCCTGTAATAATGAATAAAAGAGAATTTGGAGTATCTTCAATAAATTTCTTAAAATCCATAGATTACATGGTTAAAGTTACTTTTGCAATAATTGCCACAAGTATTAAAATAAAGATGGAGAGTAAAAATGATTAAAAGTCTTATAAATAAATATCAAACTTTCATAAAGTATATAATTTCAGCAGGAATAAGCTATGCAATAGATTTATTTGCTTTTACAATATTTTGCTTTGTATTTAAAACTCAAGAAGCATATATTCTAATAGCAACTATTTTAGCAAGAGTAATTTCATCTTTTATCAATTTTTTGATAAATAAAAATAAAGTATTTAGTAGTGAGAAAAAAAAGAAAAGTGATATAAATGTCTTGTTAAGTTACTATTTTCTTGTTGTTATACAAATGCTTAACTCAGGAATAACTGTTGCAATTATATATAAACTATTAGGAAATAATTTGACAATAATAAAATTCCTTGTAGATGTTGCTATTTTAGGAATGAATTACTTTATTCAAAAAAGGTATATCTTTAACAATAGACACATAGAATTCACAAAAATTTTGCTGAACATTAGAGACTTTTTAAAAAATAATAAAGGCATATGTGTAATAATGCTTATTTCACTTGTTTTGCACATTATAGTACTTGCAGATTTAGGAATAATGTATAATTTAGAAAGTGATGATTTAAGTTATATTGAGAGCGGAATCCATTTTAAAAACAACCTAGAATTAATAATGCACGGAGTAAAATCAGCACAAATTATGCCAGGAATGACATATTTTATTGCACTAGTATCTTATGGATTTGGAGAAGGAAAAGCATTATTTGTAGTACTTAAAATTGTGTGGATGATTTTAGGAATAGCCTCAATACTTGGAGTATATAAAATTACAAGACTATACTCAAACAAAGTGTTTTCTTGTATAGCAGCTGCATTTTTACTAAGTATTGACTTTATTTGGATGGATAATACAATCCTTACAGAAACTCCATTTATGTTTGGATTTATTTACTTAATATACTCAAGTTTACAATTAGCAAGAACAAAGGAAAACAAATATTTTTATCAAATAATAATATTTTACATGATATGTATTTTACTAAAGGCCAATATTGCGCCATATCCGTTATTCTTAATCATTTATTTAATTATTAAGAAATATGATCTAAATAAACTTTTAAAACAAATGTTAATTGCAGCAGGAGTTTTACTCGTGTTTTTTATTCCTTGGACTGTAAGGAATTACATTGCATTTGATAAATTCATTCCACTAACATATGGCACAGGTAATCCATTATTGCTAGGAACATATCAAGGTTCTGGATATCCAGAGGATAACCAAGAAGAATATGATAAATATGTAGAAGAAAATGCGTCAGATGAAATGAAAAAATATATAAGTGGTGAAGAGACAAGTAAACCATACAAACAAAGATACTATCTATTAGAAAAAGATGGATTAATTGCAAAATACAGAATGAAAAAATGGTGGGATACTGATAAAGCTTCAATGCTAAAATCATATTTAATTTTTAAACCATTAGGCCTAATATATAATACTTTCTACTGGAAAGGATTATTTAACATCACAATAGGAATGATACTAAAATTAAGGATGATAGATATAGTACTTACAATTGTTTGCGGGGTAGTATTATTATTTAACAAAAAAACAGTTTTTGAATGTTTATTCTTAGCATTTAACTATATATTCCAGATACTTGTATATAGTTATACCTTCTCATTTTCAAGATATGGACAAACCTTAATTTTCATAAGGTTTATAATAATAGGAATGGGCTTACAAGTAATATATGAAAAAATAAAAGATAAAAGGAGAAAAAGATTAAATGTCAATACCTAAAATAATTCACTATGTTTGGATGGGGAAAAAAGAAAAACCAGCCAAAATAAAAAAATGTATTAAAACATGGAAAAAACATTTAAAAGACTATGAGTTTATAGAATGGAATGAAGAAAATTTCAATATAAATTCTAATGAATTTGTAAAAAAAATGTATGAAAATAAAAAATGGGCATTTGTAAGTGATTATGTAAGAGCATATGCCATATATAATTATGGAGGAATATATTTAGATACAGATGTTTTTGTAATAGACAAATTAGATAAACTACTTGAAAACAGAGCATTTGTAGGATATGAAGCTCCAGAATATCCATTTACTGCTGTGTTTGGAGCTGAAAAACATCATCCATTAATAAAAGATATGCTAGACTACTATACTAACTTAGAACTAGAAGGAAATTTTAAAGATAATAACACAATATCTGTATCAAATCTACTTATTGAAAAATATGGTTGCAAAACTGGAAACATAGAACAAATGCTTCCAGAGGGAATAAAAGTATATAAAGATGATGTGCTTTGCAACCCATCAAAAAACTCATTAACAGTACATGTTTTCCTAGGAAGTTGGCTTAAAAATAATACTTTTAAAAATCGAATGAGAGAGTTTCTAAGAATGAAATTAAACAATAAATTTTCCATAAGATTATATTGTGATTATATAAGCTTAAGAAGTAAAATAAGAAAATCATAGAGGTAGAAAATGAAAGAATATTTTGATAAAATATATAAGGGCACAAAACAGGAATTTTACAAAATAGTAGAAGAAAATTTAAAACAAGATAAAAAAATGTTTATAATAACTGCAAACCCAGAAACAGTAATGAAAGCTGAAGAAAATACCAAAATGAAAGAAGCATATTTAAGTAGCGAAAGTACAGTAATAGCAGATGGAATAGGCATACTAAAAGGTGCAAAAATGTTAGGATACAATATTTGCGAAACTATACCAGGAGTTGAACTATCAACAGCACTTCTTCAATATGCAAATACTCATAAAAAAACTATCTACTTACTAGGAGCAAAACCAGAAGTATTAGAAAAACTTGTTCAAAGAATAAAAACTGAATATAAAGATGTTCAAATTTTGGGCACAACAGATGGATATGTTCAAGATAAAGAATCAACTTTTAGAAAAATTGCAAAACTAAATCCGGATATAATATTAGTTGCTTTAGGAATACCAATGCAAGAAATCTTAATATTTGAGCATTTAAAACAATTCTCAAAAGGAATTTTTGTAGGAGTTGGGGGAACTTTTGATGTACTTAGCGGAACAAAGAGAAGAGCACCACAAATTTTTATCAAGCTAAAACTAGAATGGTTATATAGAATTGTAAGAGAACCAAAAAGAATAAAAAGATTTATAAACAGCAACATAAAATATTTAATGAGAATAAACAAAGAAAAGAGGAATAAACATGATTAAAGTTATGACAATATTTGGAACAAGACCAGAAGCTATAAAAATGGCACCATTAGTAAAAGAACTAAAAGCCAGAAAAGAAATTGAATGTATAGTTTGTGTAACAGCACAACATAGGCAAATGCTTGACCAAGTTTTAGAAACATTTGAAATCAAACCAGACTTTGACTTAAATATCATGAAACCAGGCCAAACATTAAGTGATATAACATCAAGAGCTTTAAAGGGTGTAGAAGAGGTAATAAGAGAAGTTCATCCAGATATAGTTTTGGTTCATGGAGATACTACAACTACTTTTGCAGGAGCATTAGCTGCTTTTTATAATCAAGTTGATATTGGGCATGTGGAAGCAGGTCTTAGAACTTGGAACAAATATTCACCATATCCAGAAGAGATGAATAGACAAATGGTTGGAGTAATGGCAGATATGCACTTTGCACCAACAGAAAACAGCAAAAATAGTCTATTAAAAGAAGGAAAAAAGCCAGAAACAATATATGTAACTGGAAATACAGCAATAGATGCACTTAAAACAACAGTTAATAAAGAATACACAAATCCAATTTTCGATTGGTTAGGAAATGATAGATTGATTTTATTAACAGCACATAGAAGAGAAAACCTAGGAGAACCAATGAGGCATATGTTTAAAGCAATAAAGAGAATAGTAGATGAATTTGATGATGTAAAAGTAATATACCCAGTACATCTTAACCCAAAAGTAAGAATGGTAGCAGATGAAATTTTGGGGAATGACAGAAAAGTTAAATTAATAGAACCATTAGAAGTAATAGACTTTCATAATTTCATTAATAGGTCATATCTAATATTAACAGACAGTGGAGGAATACAAGAAGAAGCACCAAGCCTTGGTAAACCAGTATTAGTACTAAGAGATACAACAGAGAGACCGGAAGGAATAAAAGCAGGAACATTAAAACTTGCAGGAACAAATGAGCAGACAATATACACCCTAACAAAAGAATTATTGACAAATGTAGAAATATATGAGAAAATGAGTAGTGCTTCAAACCCATATGGAGATGGAAAAGCAAGTAAAAGAATAGCAGATGCAATTATAGAAAAATATATGAATAACTAGAAGGGAAAACAGATGGAGAAAAAAATAAAAAATGTTCTGACATTTCTTATATTACTATTAGCTTCAGTAATTATTATAGGTTCAATTTACTATGCCAAAGAATATCCAGAACAAGACTTTGACCAGGTATTATATTATGCACTAAATGGAGTAGAAACAGCAGCTCCAACAGTAATAAACAGTGTAATTGCAGTATGTATAGTGCCTGTTGGAGTACTAAGCATGCTCTTATATATCTTTACAATACGAGATGTTGAAATTAAAAGATATTGTACATACAAATTTAAAGGAAAAGACAAAAAAATTCAAATTTTTCCAATAAAAATAACGGCATATCATAGAAAAAAATATCTAATAGTAGTTACACTTGTTGCATTAATAGTAGCAGTATTTTGTTTGAAAATTAATATATACCTAAAAAATAAAATCTTATCAACAAAAATTTTTGAAGATTATTATGTTGATGGAAAAAACATAAACATAACATTTCCAGAGCAAAAACGAAACTTAATTCTAATAGTATCAGAAAGTATGGAGAATACTTTACTAAGTAAAGATAATGGTGGAATGTGGGAAAATTCGATAATTCCTGAGCTTGAAGAATTAGCTATTGAAAATGTGAATTTTTCAAATACAGATTTCTTAGGTGGAGCACACCAAACATATGGAACAAATTATTCTGTTGCAGGAATAGTTGCAATGACTTCGTGAATTCCATTAAAAACAGGTGACATATTAATAAATAAAAATACATATACAGGTAATGGTAAATACTTAGAAGGTACATACGCTTTAGGCGAGGTATTAGGAGAGCAAGGATATAATTTGGAAATAATGCTAGGCTCTGATGCCACATTTGGTGGAAGAAGGCAATACTTAGAAACAAATGGTGGTTACAAAATATTTGATGTAACATATGCGATAGAACAAGGTAAAATGGAAGTTAATGATATAACTTGGTGGGGATTTGAAGATGACAAATTATTTGAATGGTCAAAAGAAGAAATAACAAATCTATACTCACAAGGACAACCTTTCAATTATGTAATGGTTACAGCAGATACACATTTCCCAGATGGATATCTAAGCCCAAATGTAGAATTAAAATATGATTCACAATACGAAAATGTATATGCATATTCTTCAAAATCAATAAATGAATTTATAAATTGGGCAAAAACACAAGAGTTTTATGAAAACACAACAATAGTAATACTAGGAGATCACCTAGGAATGCAAGCAGAATTTTATGAAGAAAAAATAAAAGATGCAAATTATACAAGAACAATTTATAACTGTATAATAAATGGAATTCCACAAGCTACAAATAACAAAAACAGAACTTTTACAACAATGGATATGTACCCAACAATACTTGCAAGCTTAGGAGTTAAAATAGAAGGAGAACGTTTGGGATTAGGTACAAATCTTTATTCAGGAGTACCAACACTTGCAGAAAGCTTAGGTCTTGATAATTTTTGCAGTGAAATTAGTAAAAATTCAGTATGGTATAATAGATTTATACTAGGGTCAGATTATTATGAAATGAAAAAAATAATACCAGAAAGTGAGGGAAAAAATGAAGAAAATATCAGTAGTAGTACCAATGTATTATGAGGAGGAAGTTGCACTTGAATGTTATAAAAGACTAGAAGGTGTATTATCTAATCTTGAAAATTATGAAAATGAAATTATATTTGTAAATGATGGTAGCAAAGATAAAACATTAGAAATACTAAGCAATATAGCAAGTGAAAACAAAAATGTTAAAGTAATTTCATTTGCAAGAAATTTTGGACACCAAGCAGCAGTAACAGCAGGACTAAAATATGTTACAGGTGATGCAATATTAATAATAGATGCAGACCTTCAAGACCCACCAGAATTATTACCAGAGATGTTAAAGTTATGGGAAGAGGGAAATGAAGTAATATATGGACAAAGGAAAACAAGAGAAGGAGAATCTGCATTTAAGCTGTTTACTGCCAAGATGTTTTATCAAACACTAAATGCACTATCTGATGTAGAAATTCCAAAAAATACAGGAGATTTTAGATTAGTAGATAGAAAAGTTGTAGACACAATAAATTCTCTACCAGAGCACAATAAATTTTTAAGAGGATTATTTAGCTGGGTTGGATATAAACAATATGCTTTTGAATATGAAAGAAAAGAAAGGTTTGCAGGAAAAACAAAATATCCTCTAAAAAAGATGCTTAAACTAGCAGCAGATGGAATTATAGGCTTTTCAACAAAACCATTAAAAATTCTAGGAGGATTAGGAATTATCTCAATAATTATATCATTTATAATTCTAATATACTCAATTCTTTCATTTGCATTTGAATGGAATAATTTAGCACCAGGCTGGACATCAATAATGGTTTCAATAACATTTTTTGCAGGAGTACAATTATTATCCATTTGGGTACTTTCAGAATACATAGGAAGAATATATGATGAAACAAAAAATAGACCACAATATGTAATAGATAAAACAATTAATATTAAATAAAATTAAGCAGAACATATTAGTTCTGCTTATCTTTTTGATTTTTTAAATTATCATCATTATCATTTCTAATTCTTAGTATATCCTTATAACCTATTGCTACAATGGCCACAACCATTAATGCAAAAGATAAAGCTTTCCAAATTCCACTATCTAATAAAATTATAGCGAAAATTCCAAATGTAGCACTAAGACCATATAAAATTAAAACTGCTTGTTTTTGTGAATAACCATGTTTCATTAATTTATGGTGTAAATGCTCCTTGTCTGCTTTGAATACTCCTTTGATAGATTTTGTTTTTATCATTCTTCTAAAAATTGCAAGTGTAGTATCTAAAAGAGGAAGAGCAAAAACAAGTAAGGGTGCTACAAGAACAATTGCTGTATATGTTTTAGCCATACCCATAATGGAGATGATTGATAAGGTATAACCTAAAAAGTTTGAACCAGTATCTCCAAGAAAAGTTTTTGCAGGATTAAAGTTGTAAGGTAAAAATCCAAGTATGCTACCTGCAAGGGCTGTAACAAGCAATATAGCAATTAGTGGAGAATCATTAAGTGCAAATATTATTACTAAAGATAAACAAGAGATAAGAGAAACACCACTTGATAAACCGGTCTAAACCATCAATTAAATTAATTGCATTTGTTATACCAACAATCCATATAACAGTTATAACCTTTGCAACCATATCCTCTGCAACAAAAGTATTAAGGAAAGGAACAGTAATAGTATCAATTTGAATACCACAAAGGGTTACAACTATTGCAGCGATTAATTGCCCAGATAGTTTAACTAAAGGGTGAATTCCTTTTAAGTCATCAATAAAGCAAAAGGCACTTAAAATACTCATTCCAAGAAAATATCCAATAAGCTTAAAATAATAAGCATCTTCACCAAATAGATTAATGGTTTTTTCAATAGACATAACTGTTAATAAGTAAATAACTGAAATGGTAAAACCTATTATAACAGCTAAACCACCAAGTCTAGGCATCGGCTTTTTATGTATTTTTCTTGTCTCCTTGGGAATATCTAAAGCTCCAATTTTTCTTGCAAATCTTATTGTATATGGTGTAATAACATAAGCAGATATAAATGCTAAAAGAAATGCTACGGAAATATCTCCCCACATAAAAAAACTCCTTTTAAAATTAAATTTAACATCTATAATTCTATAATGAAAACTACAATTTGTCAATCTTTTCCATAAAAATAAATTGTTCGATTTTTAACATATTTAATTAAATAAGATAGCACATAGATTATGTTTTCATTATTAAATCCAATTATACTAAAGAGAAGCAATGGAAAATATAGTATAATGAAAAATCCAATTTTAAAATTGATTGAGAAGGGCAAAATATAGTCAATACCTAATATGGCTAAAGCCCAGATAACATTCAAAATAGCTGTTGAATAGTCCATAAATCCAAATAACTTACTTTTAAAATTATAATTTTGAGGAATAATAAATTTTATTTAAACACACCTCCCTTAAAAAAATTAGTAAAACCAGTCGTGTTTAATGAAACATCAGTTGAAAATCCACCAATGAATTCTTTCACAAAAGTATTAGCCTTAAAAAGAGTATAAATCATACCAAGATACATAATTTGATTTGGTAAAAATGAATTTTCACTTTTGCTAATAACAAAACAAATAAGAAGAATTGCAGAAATGAATACTTGCAAGAAAAGTAGGGATAAAAAACTTTTAAGCCATGTTTTGAAAAAAGAACTAGTTCTTGTGCTTGATAATGATAATATTGCAAAAGGCGAAATTATTACTAAAACTTTTATTAGGATGTATCTAATTGCATATGAAATGCTTAAACTTAAGAATCCAAAAGATATTGAGCTTTTGAGAATTCCGGTCAAAGCTAAATAGATTAAATGAATTAGATGAGAAATATTCTGCTGGAATGATATTACTTAAAAAGCTTGAGAATGAAATTTCGTAATTAAAATAGTAGTTACCAATGTCCTGAATCATACTTGAAGTGTATGAGCAAATTAAAATCAAAAACGAACACAAAAAATAGCTAGCATTTAGAGCAATTACACAAAGTAATAATTTGAAAATGAATTGCGTGGGCCTTTCTACTTGTGAAAATGTTAAGTGGGATAGTAAATAGGAAAAAGCGTAGTAAAGTAAAAACCCATAAACTAAAGAATTGCATATTAATATTACTCCGGAATGACTATTTGTTCCAATAATTTGCATTAAATCGCTTGTGATGTCTGGAGTTACAAAAACCAATTTATCTAAAAAATTGGTTATATTGCTATTAATTGAGGAGAATAGATTTGAAAATATATTGTTTATTATATATATTAATAAGTTAGTCAAAGTGGATTGTGTAATTAAAATCACCCCTCTTCGCTTTTTGTAACAAGTAGCTTAATAGCAGATAAAATTAAATCAATACATAGAATAAAGGCATATGAGAATAAACTGCTCCTAATAACTTTTTTTCCAGTTCTAATCCTTTCCTCATCGCCAAAGCTAAATTTTTTCATAAACACACCAGTTCCAACAGCTACAGCTGCTGCAGGTGTAGCAATTTTTAGTAGCCAAGATTCTATTGTTTGAAAAGCACTAGTAATTGTAGTTACAAGCTTTGGGTATGCACCATAACTAAATGTGCAAAAACAGTTTAAAAATACATAGGCTAAAAATAATGTATAAATAGTATAATAAAGTTTTTTCATAGGTCCCCCTTATATAATTTTTAATTTTTTACCTTTCTTTTTAGGCTTGGAATCCATAAAATATGGTTGCATTTTAATTTTTGTTGGAGGCAAAATTTTGCTTCCATTGGAAAGAAAAGAAAGGCAAGAAAAAGTTTCCAATTCTCTGGTAAAAAAGTTTGTATCATATACAAAATCTGTGTTTATGTGTGTTGTAATACTTTCTGAAACACCTGAATTACGAGAATTTAAAGAATTTGTTATATAATTATAATTTGTTTCTTGGGCATTTTCAGATATACTTTTAGAGATTTTTGTTTTATCTTCTTTACCAATTTGTTTTTGTGCATCTTCTATTGTAAAAGTATCATCAGTTCTATACCATAGTTTATTTACTAGGTTTTGAATAATTGCTTTTGTGCTATATTGGTCTTTTAGAGTATTTAGCAGTGAAGTATAACTTTGAGTTGCAACAATATTAATACATTTTGCTTCTCTGCTTTGTGCAAAAAATTCACTATCTGTTGTTGTAACATATTCATGAAATTCATCACACATAAAAACTACCGGTTTAGCATCTCCTTTTGAAAGTTGAGATAAGATTTCTGTTTGAAAATCCAATTTCAAATAGGCTGCAATAAGTTTAGATAGATTTTTATACATGGCAATATTCATATTTAAAACAACAATTTTTCCATTGTTAATAACATCTTCAAAACCAGTAAAATTAATATCATTTTTATTTGGGCAAAATGTATTTTGGATATCATAATCAGAAACAAAAATATTTGTCATTCTTGAGATTTCAGATTTTAAAATAGATAACACTCGTGAATCTAATGTTTTATATTCATTTTCAAAAAAAGTGATTGCTGAATGTAAGTCATATATTTGTGAAGCTGATAGTGTTCCAGATCTAAATAATTGGCGCATGTGTTCAACTTTTTCACAATAGTAATCGGGAGAGTTAACTAATTTGTGAAGTTCAATAAATGTTACATATCCATTGTTATAAAGTCTGCAAAGTTTTATTGCTTCAGTTAAAACCTCTTCAGCTTTATCAATCCAATAAGATTCAGGGTTATTTGGAGAAAAGAGTGTTAAAATAGTTTTTAATCTATTAGCAAGAACAGATGGTTTTAAATTTTGCTTATCCAAAGGATTATATTTTATTTTACCTCCTAGTTCAATTACATATAAATCATCTATTCTATTAAAAAGTTCAGCATAATGTTTTACCTGTTTATAAAAATTCCCTTTTACATCTAAAATAAGCATACCAAAATTGAAATCACCAGAATAAGAAATAAATTGTTTAACAAATGGGTACATGCTAGAACTTGTTTTTCCAGTTCCGAATAGTACCTGTAATTAGTATATTTTGATATAAGCTGTTTTCTGGCAAGTACACTGGTACCTTGTTTCCTGTTTTCCCTAAGTATAAATTAAATCCTTTTTCCTGTTTAAATGGATTTGAACTTTTTTTCCTTGTAGCAATTTTAGTTTTAAATACATTTACAAAAATTGCTTTGGAAACTATAAAACAAACATAAAAGCAAGTTGCGCAGTATGTGTATTTCATGTATTTCCAAGCTATAGGGGCAGATTTACATATATCAAATGGATAAATTGCATATGGAATAATTAAAGATGGTGCCTCTAATATTGGCTTAAAAAATATAACAACAGGAATAGCTAAAGACAATGTTAAACAAATGCAAAATACAAATTGCAATAAAAATAACATGATTTTCAAATGACTCTCCTTTTACAATAATTTTTTGAATTTTAATTTAGAACCTTGTAATCCGTGAAAAATACTCATTTCAAAAAATGAATAGACAGAATAAAAAGTTATAAAAAGATTAATAATAAAAGATGCAAAAAATAAATGAATTAATATTTTATAATAACACCACCTTTCTTAAAATTTTAATCATTTTACTACAATTTTTTAAAATTGTCTATACTTTTTGGAAAAATTATGTTAAAATAAGTCTGAATTGGTAAAAAACATAAAGGGGGAGAGAAAATGATAGAAAGAACAACTAAAATAGGTGAATTACTAGAAATAGCACCAGAAAAAGCAGAAATTTTGCTACAAGCAGGTATGCATTGCTTAGGTTGTCCAGCATCACAAGCAGAAACACTAGAAGAAGCTTGCGAAGTTCATGGAATAGATGTAGATGACCTATTAGAAAAAATAAATAAAGACTAAAAAATTGAGTCTAATGATTAGACTCGTTTTTTTTTTTATAAATTGAAATTAACATAAAATTGTGGTACAATATAAAAGTATTCATATATAAGGCCTTTCTTGCGCGACACCAGGCTTTTACATGAGACAAATAATTTTCAAGGAGGAATATGTCTATGGCTATGGATCACATCACACTGAACCAGGGAATGTCTACAAACGAAGTCATTATTAGACTAAATAACCTGCGTCGGTGGACAGAAATCACTTCTCAAGGCAAGTATAACGAGTTGGCTAAGCAGGCACTGAATTGTGTTATTGTTTATCTACTTGCGAAATTTGCTGAGCATGAGGGAAAAAGCATCAGGTATGAAGATTTTCCTCGAATAGCTCTTGGAAGAGCATATGCTAAGGTATATGTATATTTTGATACACCTGAGCATAAAATCGATGAAATCTGCAGAACGAGCGGAATCAACAAAAGGGAATTTGATAGGATTGCCAACAAAATCATTATCGAAAAAACCGATTACGATTTTGCCTCTTTTCTCTCTGAAGGAATTGGTGAATATGAAGTAAGACTGTACAGAGCTGCAACCAAAATTGCAACTTATGTTGAACTTCTTGAACACCAAACACAGGGAATTTCGAAGAAACTGCAAGATATTGAGCGTAACTTAGATGCTTTTGAAGACATTCCTGGCGTAAGTGAATTTTCGAATACAGAGTCTGAATACTTCAAAATTTTTCAGACCATTTCGAGACTAAGAAATCAGACTCGATGGGCAGTCTTTAGCTACAATATTGAATGTTCTGTATTAGGTCATCTGTTCGACACTGCTATATTTGCATACTTCATGGCATTAAATCAAACAAATTTTGATGAAAAATATGCAAGTCGCATGTTCTTCATGGGAATATACCATGATATTGCAGAAGTTTGGACAAAGGATATTCCATCTACCATTAAGGATGCTATACCCGGATTCAGATATGCTACCGAGCAGTACGAGATGGAACAAATCGAGAAGCATGTATATTCTAAAATTCCAGATTTTCTTAGCAAAGAACTAAAAAAGGTAATGCTAGAAGAAGCCGAAAACATGCCATTTCACGACCTAGTAAAACAGGCAGACTATTTATCTGCAGATAGTGAATGCTATAGAAACCTAGTAGCTGGAAGCAGAGACAAAGGTTTTGCTGATGTAATCATCGAGAGAGACAAAAAAGATATGACACCATTTAACTTAGAAATGCACAAATTCTTTGAAAAATACGCAAAGGTGATTGATCTGTAACCTCCAAAGGAGCTCTTTTATGGGGCTCCTTTAAGGTTTTTATAAAAATTTCAGGAAAACTATTGCCAAATGAAAATAAAAATGTTATTATAGTTAAGTAATAGATTTAAAAAAAACCCCTAAAAGGAAAATTTTTTAAGTCTATTTTTGTTTTGAAAAAAGAGGAGGAATAAAGGATGAACACAAAATACATATTTGTTACAGGAGGAGTAGTATCTGGACTAGGAAAAGGAATAACTGCGGCATCACTTGGTAGACTATTAAAAAACAGAGGATATAAGGTTACCATTCAAAAAATGGACCCATATATAAATATAGATCCAGGCACAATGAGCCCAATTGAACATGGAGAGGTTTTTGTAACAGATGATGGAGCTGAAACAGACTTAGATTTAGGGCATTATGAAAGATTTATAGATGAAAACTTAACAAAAAATTCAAGTGTAACAACTGGAAAAATTTATTCAACAGTAATTGAAAAAGAAAGAAGAGGAGAATATTTAGGCAAAACAGTTCAAGTAATTCCACATATTACAAATGAAATAAAAGAAAGAATATATAAATTTGAAAATGAGGATATTGACATTGTAATAACAGAAATAGGTGGAACAATAGGAGATATAGAAGGACTTTCATTTATAGAAGCTATAAGACAAGTTGGAATAGAAAAAGGACCAGAAGATGTTTTGTATATACATGTAACTTTATTACCATATATAGCAGGTTCAAATGAATTAAAGTCAAAACCAACTCAACACTCAGTAAAAGAACTTCAATCACTTGGAATAAAACCAGATATACTAGTATGTAGGTCAGAATTGCCAATAGAGGAAAATATGAAAAATAAAATAGCCCTATATTGCAATGTAAGACCAGAAAGCGTAATACAAAATAAAACAGTAGACAATCTATATGCAGTACCACTAATGCTTGAAGAAGAGGGACTAACAAAAGAAGTATGCAAGCATTTAAAGCTTGATAAACAAGAACCAAACAATAAAGAATGGGAAGCACTAGTTGAAAAAATTAGAAATGTCGAAAATAAAACAGTAAAAGTTGCAATAGTTGGAAAATATGTAAAATTAGAAGATTCATATTTATCTGTTGCAGAAAGTTTAAGACATGCAGGTTTTGAAAACAATGTAAAAGTTGAAATAGATTATGTGGATTCAGAAGAAATAACAAGTCAAAATGCAGAAAAAATATTGAAACCATATCATGCGATTCTAGTGCCAGGTGGATTTGGTAATAGAGGAATTGAGGGTATGATAGAAGCTATAAAATATGCAAGAGAAAATAATATACCATTTTTAGGAATCTGCTTAGGAATGCAAATGGCAGTAGTAGAATTTGCGAGAAATGTGCTAAACTTAAAAGATGCAAACTCAGAAGAATTTGCACCAGAAAGCAAAAATCAAGTAATACATATAATGGATGAACAAAAAAACATAAATAATAAAGGTGGAACAATGAGACTAGGAAGCTATCCATGTGTTTTAAAAAATGGTAGCAAAGCACAAAAACTATATGGAAAAGAAGAAATAACAGAAAGACATAGACATAGATATGAATACAACAATAAATATAAAGAAGCAATGGAAACAGCAGGATTAATATGCTCAGGAACATCACCAGATGGAAAACTTGTGGAAATGGTAGAATTAAATACACACCCATACTTTATAGCAGGACAATTCCACCCAGAATTTAAGTCAAGACCAAACAGACCACAACCACTATTTGTAGGACTAATAAAAGCAGCAAAAAATAAAATTTAGAAAAAATTAAAAAAATTCAAAAAAAGTATTGACAGATGTAAAAAAATGTTGTATTATAGATAAGCAGTTGTTCATAAGCGACTGCTTCTATAATTCGAAAGAATTATGGGCTATTAGCTCAGGTGGTAGAGCACTTGACTTTTAATCAAGTTGTCCGCGGTTCGAGTCCGCGATGGCTCACCAGACTAGGATTTAAGCTGAAACTTAAATCCTAGAAAGATTTTAAAAGGCCCCGTGGTCAAGCGGTTAAGACATCGCCCTTTCACGGCGGAGACATGGGTTCGATTCCCGTCGGGGTCACCAATTAAATATATGCCGCTGTAGCTCAGCTGGTAGAGCAACTGACTTGTAATCAGTAGGTCGTCAGTTCAAATCTGACTAGCGGCTCCAATAAAAAATAGAAGTTTTGAAAATGTTCTTGACTTTTATTTTTTTTACATATATAATTGCTAAAAAGCCAAAGAAAGGACAAAAATATGAACTGTTTGAATTTCAAGGAAAAAATATGTAAATTAATGCAATGATTATTAAGATAAAATTAAACCACACTAAATAGGAGAGATGGAAAATAATATAAAATGACAGAGTAATGACAGAGTTTAAATAGTACTTATAATTAACATAAAAATATGGCACTCACTCCAATATTGGGCAGTTACCAACTATTGACATTATTTTTTAAAAAATATATAATATAAATAAATTGAAAAATTACCAGAGAACTAGGAATTAAAATTATTTGGAGGTTAAAGATGGAAAACAATTATCCACCATATACTATTACTGATAAAATGTTAAACTATGTTTCAGAAATTATGAAAAAAGTTGGAGAAGCAAATTATTTTGAAAGTTTAAATAGATATCCGGAATTGAGAAGAAAAACAAGAATTAAGTCAATACACTCATCTTTAGCAATAGAAAACAACCAGTTATCACTATTTCAAGTAGAAGATGTTATTAATGGAAAACCAGTAATAGGAGAACAAAAAGATATACAAGAAGTAAAAAATGCTTATGAAGCATATGAACAAATTGATAAAATAAATCCTTATTCTGTAGAAGATTTGAAGAAAATACACAAAACATTAACTTTTTTAATTGAAAAAGATGCAGGTAAATTTAGAAATCATGGAGAATGTGTTCGTGATGGCGAGAGAATAATATTTGTAGCTCCACCAGAGAATATGGTAAATCCTTTAATGAATCAATTATTTGATTGGATGAGAAAATCTAAAGAAACTGTAAATCCATTAATACTTTCTTGTATATTCCATTACGAATTTGTTTTTATACATCCTTTCCACGATGGAAATGGAAGAACAGCAAGATTATGGCAAACAGCAATCTTATCACATTGGGAAAAAGCATTTACATATTTACCTATTGAAAGTATGATAAAGAAAAATCAAGAAGAATATTATACTGCTATTCAAAATTGTAATAATGTTGGAAAATCAAATGAATTTATAGAATTTATGTTAAAAATAATAAGTGAAACTATAGATGAAATGATGAATTCCAAAGAAATGAAAGATAAATCTTATTTACTGCTCTCAGAAAGTGAATCTAAAGTTTTGGAATGTATAAAAAGAAATGTTATTATTGGAGCAAAAGATATTATAGAACAAACCAAATTATCTGATAGTACAGTTAGAAGAATATTAAGAAAATTTCTTATAAATGAAAAAATTGAGACCACCAATGATAATGAAAAATCACCAAACAAAAAATACAAAATGACAGAGTAATGACAGAGTAATGACAGAGCTTTAAAAGCTTGTAAAATCTCTCAATTTATGATATAAATAAAAGAAAAAAACGAGGTAGCTAATGGAAGAAGTTAAGAAGAAAAAGCAGACATCTTTTATGAAGAATGTACTTATGCTAATGGTGGCTCAAGTTGCAATAAAGATACTTGGCTTTTTATATAGATTGGTAATTATAAATATTGAAGGTTTTGGAGACACAGGTAATGGGTATTACTCAACTGGTTATCAGATTTATTCATTACTTTTAACACTCTCATCAGTTGGGATTCCAACTGTAATTTCAAAGCTAGTTTCAGAAAGAGTTGCAATAGGAGACCATAAAGGTGCTCATAAAATTTTCAAAACTGCTTTAAAAACATTTACAACAATAGGAATTGTAATGTCTTTAGGTTTGTTTTTTGGTGCGGATTTTATTGCAAAAAATGTAATTAATGTTGAGGGAGTAAAGTACACACTTATGGTGCTTGCACCTGCAATTATGTTTGTTGCAGCAGGTGCGGTTTTAAGAGGGTATTTTGCAGGACTTGGAACAATGAAACCAACTAGTGTTACACAAACTTTAGAGCAGTTTTTAAATTGTGTACTAACTATTTTATTTGTATATAGTACAATAGGTAAAGACACAGCAATAATGGCAGCAGCAGGAAATTTATCTAGTACAATTGCAATTATAATAGCATTTATATACATAATAATATTCTACAAAAAGCAAAAACCAGAAATATTAGAAGACTGTAAAAATCAAACAGTTCAAATGGAAACAAAAACAACAAAGCAAATTCTAAAAATAATTTTTGCAGTATCAATACCTATGACAATAGGGTCTCTAGTTGCAGAACTAAATGGAACAATAGACACATTAACAGTAAGTAATTGTATTCAAAAAGCTTTTCAAGGAGCACTGGAAGGTGGAAAAGATGCCTTAGAAGCAAAGGCAATGCAACTATCTGGAATGGTATCTAAAATAGAAACAATAATAAGACTTCCACTTGCAATAAATGCAGCATTTTGCACAGCACTTGTTCCAGCAATAGCAGCATCACTTGCAAAAAAAGATAAAGAAACAGCAATAAAAAGGCTATCATTCTCATTTTTCTTAAGTATAATAATAATAGCACCATGTGCTGTAGGCTTAATGACACTTGCAGAACCTATACTAAAAACAATATATCCAAACTCATATGAAGGAGCAACAATACTTCAAATAACATCAATATCAATGATATTTGTAGCCTTAAGCTATGTAATAAATGGAGGCTTATATGGCTTAGGAAAAACGCATATACCAGCAATAGCATTAGCAATAGGAGCAGGTGTAAAAACAATTTTAAATATAATTCTAGTAAGTAATCCCAAAATAAACATATTAGGTTCACCGATAAGCTCAACAGTATGTCAGGGAATAAACTTTATAATTTGCAGTTGGTATCTAAGCAAATATATCAAACTAGACATTAAATTTTCAAAGCACATATTCAAACCACTATTTTCAGCGGGAACAATGGGAATTGCAGCATATTTAATACACAAGACTTTAATTAATGTAATAGGCAATTCAAAAGCAACAATTATTGCAATATTCGTTGGAATAATAACATATGCAATAATGATAATTGCAACCAAAACATTAAATAAAGAAGATATGTATATGATTCCATTTGGAACCAAATTATATAAAATATTAACAAAACTAGGAATATATAAAGAGGAGAAAGTTTAGATGAAAATAATATCATGGAATGTAAATGGCTTGCGAGCAGTATATAAAAAAGGTTTTACAGAATTTTTTAGCCAAGTTAATGCAGATGTATTTTGCATTCAAGAAACTAAAATGCAAGAAGGGCAAATAGAACTTAAACTAGATGAATATAATCAATATTTCAATTATGCAATAAGAAAGGGCTATTCAGGAACAGCAATATTTTCAAAAAGTAAACCACAAAAAGTAACTTATGGAATAGGAATAGAAGAACATGATAGGGAAGGAAGAGTAATTACCCTGGAATTTGAAAAATTCTACTTAATAAATTGTTATACTCCAAATTCAGGCCGTGAACTAGCAAGACTAGATTACAGAATGGTATGGGAAGAAGAGTTTAAGAAATATTTAAAGGATTTAGATGAAAAAAAGCCAATAATAGTATGTGGAGACTTAAATGTTGCACATAATGAAATAGATTTAAAAAATCCAAAAACAAATAGAAAAAATGCAGGGTTCACAGATGAGGAAAGAGAAAAAATGACAAAGCTCCTTGAAACAGGATTTACTGATACTTTCAGATACCTATATCCAGCAAAAGAAAATGCTTATACTTGGTGGTCATATATGGGCCATGCAAGGGAGAAAAATGTGGGTTGGAGAATTGATTATTTTTTAACATCAAATAGAATAAAGAAACAAATTCAAGAGGCTTATATATTTGATAAAGTCCTTGGCAGTGATCATTGCCCTATTGGATTGGAAATTGGAGGATTGGAATGAAAAATTTTAGAAGCGGTACAAAATGGTTTTATTGGTTCACATTGTGCGTTACAATAGTAATTGTATATAAAGTACTAGATAATTTTACAGGAATTGGAGAATGGGTAAGTGGTCTAATAAAGGTAATAAAACCATTCTTAATGGCAATTTTACTTGCATATTTACTTTATATTCCTAGTAGGAAAATAGAAAAGATATATAGTAAAAATAAAAAGTTAAAGAAAAAAGCAAGAGGTTTAGCAGTTGCAACAACATACATATTAGTTGTTTTAATTGTTGCATTATTAATGAAAATATTAATACCAATGCTATCTGATAGTATAATTGATTTAGCAGCACATTTGCCAGGATATTATGAAAATGCTATAACATACATAAATGAATTACCAGAAGACAATTTCCTTAGAAATGATATTGTACAAAATGCTATAGCAAAATTACAACAAATAGATATAGCTAAAATTTTAGATCTTGATAATTTAACTATGTACCTAGAAAAGGTAATAGGCATAGCAAGTGGTATATTTAGCATATTTGTAACAACAGTGGTTTCAATATATATATTATTAGAGAGAACAGAAATAATTAAATTTATAAAAAGATTAAATAGTAGTATATTTAGTGAGAAGAAATGTGCAACAATAAATAGATACTTTGAAAAAGGAAATGAGATATTTTTTAAATATATATCAGGTCAAGTGTTAGATGCAATAGTAGTTGCAATTGTAATGTCAATAGCATTATCAATAATGGGAGTGAAATACTCATTGCTACTTGGATTCTTAATTGGACTATTTAACTTAATTCCATATTTTGGAGCTATAATAGCAGTAATGGTAGCTTGTCTAATAACAATCTTCACAGGTGGATTTACACAAGCAATATGGGTAGCAATTGTACTAATAGTACTACAACAAATAGATGCCAACATAATAAATCCAAAAATACTAAAAGATGCCCTAGAAATAAGCAAAATTCTAATCATCTTCTCAATAACAGTAGGAGGAGCCTACTTTGGAGTACTAGGAATGTTCCTAGGAGTGCCTGTAATTGCAGTAATTAAAATGATGATAGATGATTATATAGAAAGAAATGAGAAAAAGACCTAAAATTTTCCATAAATTTGACAATTTAGAAATACTTGACAAATCTTGTAGAAAATTATATAATCTCCCCATAAAAGGGGAGATTTTGTTATGAGAAGATTTGGAACAATTTCTTTATTAATATTAGTGATAACTTTAGTTTTTGGTCCTGCTGTAGTTGCAGTAACGGGAACAGTAAATGCTCCAAGTGGTTTAGTTTTGAGGAGTGAGGCAAGTAAGACTGGGGCTCCTTTGGCTACTGTTCCAGATAAGACTGAGGTTGAAGTGGTTGAGGAAAGTGGTGAATGGTATAAGGTTAGGATGAATGGACAAGAGGGGTATTTGTTTAAGGAGTATGTTGTGAATGTTCCTGAAATTCAGAAGCCAGAAAAACCAGAGGTGCCAGATGAAACAAAACCTGCAGAGAATGAGCGGAGTTAAGGTGAATGGAAAACTTAAAGTGTATATGATTCCTGTAATTTCTTCAAGTGTTATTGCAGAAATTGATTCTAGTACTGAGTTTACAGTGGTAAAAGAAATTACTAATTGGACATATATTATGGCAGGTGATATTCAAGGATGGGTTAGAACCTATGGAATTAAAGGCGGGGAACAACAGCCAAGCAATGTAGCAGGAGAAACAGAGGAAAAACCAAATACGGAAGAACCAAATACTCAAGTTCCAGAAGAAAAACCAGAAGAACCTACAACACCTACTGTTACTGAGCCTGAAACACCTACAACACCAGAAGTAAGAGATAATTCTGGAATGGGAGAAACTGCAGTTGATAATCAAAAAGGATTTGTAGCAGTAGATTATGCAAACATTAGAAAACAGGCATCAACAAGTTCTGAGATTGTAACTACATTAACAAAAGATACATCTTTTACAATAACAGCAGAAACAGAAGATTGGTATAAAATAACATATACAGGCATTGATGGAACTATATATGAAGGATATATCTATAAAAATTTAGCAACAAAATAGAAGGTGATAAATATTAAGCGCCCAGCAATTACCATAGTTATTGGAATGGTAGCTGGAATAATAGCTGGGCTATACCCCAAATGGGGTGTGGCTACAATAGCTATTGTTTTATTAATTTTACTATTTCAATTTATTAAAAATAAACGAAAAACTTTCTTTTTTCTGTTGAAAAGAAAAAAGACTATTCAAATATTATTTATATCTTTAATAATTTCAAATCTATATTTTAATTTCATAAATCAAAGATTCGAAAAATCTTACACAAAAATTCCAGAAAAACTAAATCAAAATGCTACAGTAATTAGTGAAGCAAGTGAAACAGATTATTACTATGCTTATAATGTGAAAATCAAGAATAAAAAATTTATATTATATGTAAAGAAAAATAGCTCACCAAAATTACAATATGGTATGTACATTAATATTGAAGGAACATATTCAAAGCCAGAGGAATCAAGAAATTTTAGAGGCTTTGATTATAAAGAATACTTAAAAACAAAGAAAATATATGGTTCAATTAAATCTCAAAAAGTACAGATTTTAAAAAATATGAATGTAAATATTTTTTTAAAATGCAGTAATGCAATAAGAAACAAAATAATTAAAACAACACTAGAACTATTGCCAGGAGATGAAGGAAACCTAGTTACTGGAATATTAATAGGAGAAAAAAGCGATATTTCAGAAGAAATAACAAGTAACTTTAGCAAAGCAAGCATTTCACATATTTTAGCAATATCTGGTACACATGTTTCTTATATAGTAATTGGAATAACATATATTTTAGCGAAAAGTAAAACACCCAAAAGGTTATCAAATATAATTACCATGCTGATGCTTTTTGTATTTATGTTTATTACAGGTTTTACCCCATCAGTGGTAAGAGCATCAATAATGGGTATAATAATGCTATTTGCTAAAGTTATATATAGAAAATCAGATACATTGAATTCAATTGCAGTTTCCTTAATAATCATTCTTACTTTAAATCCATTTGCCATAAATGATGTAGGATTACAACTTTCATACTTAGGAACAATAGGAATAGTAATTCTAAACAAAAGAGTAGAAAAAATTTTAAATAAATATATGTGTAACAAAATTTCAACAATGCTTTCAATTACTATATCTGCACAAATAATGGTACTTCCAATTACATTACTTAAGTTTAATGTTATAACCCCTTGGTTTTTTATAGCAAATATAATAGCTGTGCCACTTGCAGGTGGAATTATTTTTTTGGGATATATAACACTGCTTTCTACAATAATAATTCACCCTGTAGGGATTGTGCTTAGTAAAATATTAAAAATCCTAGTTCTAATATTAATAAATATTGCTAAATACACAGCAAAACTTCCTTTTTCAAGTATTTACACAATTACCCCTAGCGTAATTTTGATTATAGAATATTATTTTGTTGTTTTGGGTATTGCTAGAAATATGAAAACTAAGAAAGTAATTCTCTTGGTTTTAGTTACAGCAATGGTGTGCACAGCAGTAAATTTCTATCCAAAGAAATTTACAGTTCATTTAGTAGATGTTGGACAACGGTGATTGTACATTAATAAAAACACCTAGTAACAAAACAATAATGGTAGATACTGGAGAACAGGAGAATGTTGTTGTTAAATACTTACTTGATAGAAAAATTAAAACAATAGATTATTTGATGTTATCTCACTTCGATTCTGACCATTGTAAAAATGCAACAGAGATATTATCTAGCTTAAATGTAAAAAGATTAATAATAAGTAAACAGGCAGAAAATAGCGATGAATTTCAAAAAATAATTAAAATGGCAAAGAATAGAAAAGTTAAAATAGTTGTAGTGAAAGCAGGAGATGAGATAATTATAGATAAACAAACTAAATTTAAAATTTTATGGCCGGAAGAAGAACTTGTTAAAGAAAATCCGCTAAATAATAATTCAATTGTTGCAAAATTAGAATATGGAAATTTTTCAATGCTATTTACAGGAGATATTGAAGCGATTAGTGAGAACAAAATAATTTCCAAATACGAAAGTTCAGTTTTGAAATCAACAATACTAAAAGTTGGGCATCATGGTTCAAAAACTTCTTCAACAGAAGAGTTTATTAAACAAATAAACCCTAAAATTTCTGTAATAGGAGTCGGGCAAAATAATAAATTTGGGCATCCAAATGAAGAAACATTAAAGACTCTGGAAAGCTACGGAAGTACGGTTTACAGAACGGATTTATGTGGAGAGATTACAATAATTGTAAACAAAATTGGAAGAATGAAGGTAAAAACAAAAAAATATTAAAAAGTATAATTATGTAATATTTGGTTATGCTAAAAAAGGTGATGATTATGAGAAAATATATTGTTTTGGCACTTATTTTAGCATTGGTAGCAAGCTTTATAATAGGGTTATATGTGCACAAACTAAAAAATGTTAATGAAAAAATAGCTTTTGAAACAGAATATAATAATGAACAAAGCAAGAATGTAATAAAAAAAGCCGAAGAAATAATAAAAGAAACAGCTAGTAGTGAAAATAAAACTACGCCAAATACTAAAATAATTGAAAAGAAGTATTATAATGATTGTAAGCATTTAGTTCAAGAGGAACAAAAAATTACAAATAAATTGGTAAATAAAACAGAATCAGAATTTCGAATTGAATATATAGGCTGGGAAATTCAAAGGTTTACTCCAAATGAAATAGTGGTATATAAAGAAATAAATGACTATTGTGATGAACATTATGTTTTAAAAGATGTTGAAGGGGAGATAATTGTATATAAATTGGACAAACAAGGAAAAATCAGGGAAACTGTTAAGGAAACAGGAATTCAAACAAAATATTTATCAGAAATTGATCTTGAACAATTAAGTCAGGGGATAAAAGTGTATGGAAATAAAAATTTAAGCCAAGCCATAGAAGATTTTGAATAGTTTATAAACTTGAACAGTAGCTAGAAAAGTGCTATAATCTAAGTATATCTTTTGAAGGAGGATATAATATATGTCATTACGGTTTGGTAAAAGATACCAGAAAGACAGCGATGGTAATACCATCGTAATCGGATTCATTCAGGATGATGAGGCACACGAGCTTGGGCTTACTGTGGACTCGGTCAAGGCGATTTGCTTACAGGATGATTATTCAAATCTATCGATATGGAGTATTATTCAAAAAGCAATTCGTATATGCGCCGAAGACAATATTGTAAGGACAGACAATTACCGAGACAACCCATTTTTTGAGGAACTTGAAAGAAGTATATGGAACGACCCTAGATATCAGGAAACTAAAAGGGAGAACCATGAAAGGATGGTTCAGGCAAAAAATGAGCGTGACAAGGCAAGAACTTGTAGCCAAAGCTGGAAGCATGATAGTCCTTTCTGGAGAAGCTTAGACAAAAGGAAAAACAAGTATTGACAAAAGTGTGGGGAGAATTCCCCACTTTTTATATTTTTTTTGGCTAAAGTATTGACTTTTTATTTTAATTTTGGTATTATAGTAATGTTTCAAATGGGAAAGATGCGGAAGTAGCTCAGTTGATAGAGCGATGCCTTGCCAAGGCATAGGTCGCGGGTTTGAGCCCCGTCTTCCGCTCCAAAATTTTTTTATTATATAGTGTAATCTTTTTTGCATTATAAGCATATAATGAAATATACGGCGACATAGCCAAGTGGTAAGGCACGAGTCTGCAAAACTCTGATTCCCCGGTTCAAATCCGGGTGTCGCCTCCAATTAATTTTTTGTTTTGTAAAGGACATGCACCATTAGCTTAGTTGGTAGAGCAGGGCACTCTTAATGCCAAGGTCCACGGTTCAAATCCGTGATGGTGCACCAAAAAAATGAGCCGTTTGGCTCATTTTTTTATTCAATAAATCCTAAAACTTTTAAAATTTCTAAGCCTACTTTTTCACCATGCCCTTCATAAGGCCACTCATTTATGCAAATTCCAGGATTGTCATTTATTTCCACTATTGAATATTCAGGCTTATTCAAGTCATCAATTAAAATATCAACACCACAGATTTTTGCTCCAAAAATTTCAGAAGCTTTTTCAGCAATTAATTTAAAAGAATCAGGCATAATATCAGTCATATCAACACTTTCACCACCAGTTGAACAGTTAGAATTTCTTCTTAAGAATATACGTTCTCCACTATTTGGAATGGAATCTAATGTTAGATTTTGATTGTTTAAAAAGATTTTTAAAGGTTCATCTATAACCATTGGATTTTTCAATATGTAATGCCAAGGTTCTCTATCTTTATCAGCCATTAATTCTCTTATTGTTTTTTTGCCATCACCAACAACGCTAGCGCTTCTCCTATAAACAACACTAATACATTTGCCATTTACTACAACAAACCTATATTCTCTACCTTTAGCATAATTTTCAACTAAAACTTGACTATCAAATTGGAAAGCATAGTTTATTGCATCTAAAATTTCTTTTTCTGTTGCAGGTTGATCAAATACTGTAATTCCAACTCCACAATCTGTGGTTCTTGGCTTAATAACTACATTTTTATTAATAAATTGAGATACTAAAGAAACTTTTTCTTCTTGAGTCATTTTTGAAGTAAGAACAATTCCATCTGGGACAGTTATATCATTAGCCCTAAGCATTCTCTTTGAAAATTCTTTATCAGTAACCATTGATGGGAAAATATAAGAATCTTTACTTGTTTTTGTAGCTTGTGCTATATATTCTTCATGATTTTCTTTGTAAAGCTTAATAAAACTATGATTTTCATCAATAACCTCAAATTTTATCCCGTGTTTTATTGCCTCCTTAATCAGTACAACTGTGGAACTTTCCAAATCTGGATATCCTTCTAATAAATACTTGTCTTTGCACGATTCATCGCTATTCATCTTTCTCAAACTCCTTTTTAAAATATATCTTATATCTTACTTAAATTAAGATTTTACTATTATACCACAACAAATAAAAAAAATAAACATAATAAAAAGAAATAAATGAAAGATGGTTGAATTTTAGGCGTTTTTGTAGTATAATAAAGGAGTTAGAGAGGATTTTTATTTTGTAACATAAATGTAATATTTTATTAAAAAGTTTGTGAAATAAACTTTTCCGTAAGGAAAAATTTAAGACTCAGAAAATATGGAGATTTTTGGTATTGACATATTTTAAAAATTATATATAATAATAAGAGGAAATAAGGAGAGATTTTATGAAAAGAAGAATGTTGAAAGTATCAATTATTTTAATGTTTGTGATTGCAATTTTAGCAATTCTAAATAATGGCGCATATGCAGCAAGTACAATGGATTTGAACATAACTGATATTAGGCCATATACTTCAAGCAAATATACAGTAACAGCTCAAGATGCTACTGTACAACCAGTAGTTAAGATAATTAAAAATAATGGCACAACATATGTTCACGATGATGCTTTATATTGTGTAAGAAGTGGACTAGGATTTGAAAATTCAGCTACTATTAATGGATTAAATGCAAATCATCGATTAGATAATGACATTACATACACTGAAAAATATAATCTAAAAACACAAAGCACAGAAGTTAAGAGCTATTATGCAACAGAAATTGGATTCGCAATAAGAGATACAGAATATAATAGCATTCTATGGATTATAGATAATATGTACTTACCTGAACATCCAGACAGTGTAGCCATGAAAGAAAAATTATTAAGAAAAGCAGAGATAGTTAATTCAGAATTAACTGATGATGATATTGAATTTGTTCAACAAATGGCTTTATGGTATTTTACAAACTATGATGAAAGAATTGCCCAAGATAAAAACTCTCTTGCATATATAAACACATTAAGTAATGCAACAAAAATAAATGATGAAAATCTTAGTGAAACAAAAGCAAGACAAATAGATACACTTTATGAATATTTCATAGGTGAAGCAACAGTTCACGCAAACGACTATGTTACAAGCAAAGAAATTACACCAGTTAAACCACAAGTAGATGTAAATACAGCATCAAAGACAATACAAAGAAAAGATGGCTTTGTAATTGTAGGACCTTTTAGCATTACAGAAACAGCAGGAAATGTTGACTATGAATTACAATTAAACATTAAAGATGCTCAAGGAAAAATAATACCAGAAAAGCAAGAGGATGTACCAGTTGTATTTGTAGTAAATAATCCAGATGACATGGTACAATCTAAAGATACAGTAAAAGACACAGTTGGTCAAGGAGATTTCTATTTAAAAATATCAGAAGACCTATGGGGTACAGATTATGATTTAACAGATATTAATATAGAAGCAATATGTAATTATGAAAAAATATACAAAACAATAGCAACTCTATGGCTTGCAGATGATGCAGATCAACAACCAGTAATAAAAATTGATAAAGAAGAAGTTAAAGAATTTGACTTAGCTCTTAGAAAAAATATAATAAAAGTAAATGGAACAGAATTGATAAATACAAAAGAACCAGCCATAGATACAAGCAAATTAGCAACAGGGACAACAGCTGATTATAATCACAGAAAAAATCCTGTAGAAGTAAAAACAGGGGATAAAGTAACTTACAAAATATCTGTATATAATGAAGGACAAATTAAAGGTGCAGTAACAGAAATAATTGACTATTTACCTACTGGATTAATCTTTAATCCAACAGATAATCCAGACCTAATAGAATATAAAACAAATTATTCAACTTCAGAATTATTAGGAAAGAAATATGCTTATACATACAATGCTACAACAAGAGAACTACATATATTGCCATTAGATACAAATACATTCATATTTGAATTAGACAGTTTTGATGGAAACACACTAGATTCAGATTCATTAAATATAGTATGTGAGGTAACAGCAGTAAAAGGTATAGCAGACAAAGTGTTAACAAATATTGCAACAATGAAATATCAAGCAACAGAAGTAGGATATGAAAACACACCAGATAGAGATTCAAGCTCAGACCCAAGCAACTTAAATTTACCTACAACATCAACAGACTTAGAAAATTATAAAGGAAATAGTGATAACAAATCAGACTTATCTGATAAAGATTATTTCTACAAAGGACAAGAAGACGATGACGACTTTGACAAAGTAGTAATAAAAGGTGCACCATTTGATTTAAGCCTTAGAAAATTTATAACAAAAGTAAATGGAGTAGCAGTAAAAAGCAGAACACCAAAAATTGATACAAGCAAATTAAATACAATAGACCCAACAACAGGAGAAAAAATAACAACAGCCAAATACACACATTCAAAAGACCCAGTAAATGTTAGAAAAGGTGATATTGTAACATACAAAATTAGAGTATATAATGAAGGCGGACTAGATGGATATGCAACAAAAGTCGCAGACTATTTACCAGAAGGACTAGGATATATTATGGACTACAAAGAAAATACAAACAACTTCTGGGTTCCAACAACAGATAATACAACTACAACAATAGACTTAGTTGGTGCAAATGGTCTATACACAACAGAAAGTGCAGTAAAAAATCTAAGCTTAAGCGATTTTGATGGAAATAGAATAACATCATTAAGTGATGTAAAAATAGTAGCAGGAAAAGCAAAAATTTCATCAACAAAATTAGAAGATGAAATCATAAAAGCTTATAACGAAAACACAACAGCAACAGATGTAGATACATCAGATTTATGGCAACAATCAACAGTTGGAACATCAGGATTATATTATAGAGAACTTGAAATAACATGTATAGTACTTGCAGATAATTCATTTAATGGAACACTAAGAAATATTGCAGAAATAGAAGCAAACAAGGTTATAGATGAAGAAGGAAATACTATAAATGCAGGAGACAGAGACTCTATACCAGATAATGTTGATACAGTAAACTACAATCCACCAGCAGATAATAGTACTTATCAAGAAGATGATGATGATTATGAACCACTAGAACTAAGATTCTTTGACCTTGCACTTAGAAAATTCATAACAGCAGTAAATGAAGATGATGTTACAACAAGAATACCACAAGTAAAACTAAATGAAAATGGAAAAATTGAATACGAACATGATAAAACACCAGTATATGTTGCAAATAGTGATATAGTAACATATACAATTAGGGTATATAATGAAGGAACAATTTTAGGATATGCAATGGAAGTTTCAGATGATATTCCAGATGGACTAGAATTCTTACCAAACCATGCAATTAATAAACAATACCAATGGGTAATGCTAGATAAAGATGGAAATGAAACACAAGACCCAAGCAAAGCTGTAGAAATAAGAACAAGATACTTAGAAAACACATTACTTCAACCATTTGATGCAAGTAAACCAATAAGTGATACAGCACCACTAAACCCAGATTATGCAGATGTAAAAGTTGCATTCCAAGTAGTTGAACAAAATATTACACAATCAGATAGAATAATAGTAAACAAAGCACAAATTACAGAAGATAAAGCAGTAGATGAAGATGGAAACGAACTAGACATAGATGATGAAGACTCAATACCAGATCAATGGAATGAAGGAGAAGATGACCAAGATATTGAAAAAATCTATGTAAAATATTTCGACTTAGCATTATTAAAATGGGTAACAAAAACAATAGTAACTGTAGATGGAAAAACAACAACAACAGAAACAGGATTTACACCATATGATGATCCAGAACCAATAGCAAAAGTTGTAATAGATAAGAAAAAACTAAGCAAAACAACAGTAAAATTTGTATATAATATTATAATTATGAATCAAGGTGAAATAGCAGGATACGCAACAGAAATAACAGATTATATACCAGCTGGATTAAAATTTGTTCAAGAAGATAACCCAATTTGGACAAAAACAGATGATGGGAAAATTACAACAAGAGCATTAGAAAATACACTATTACAACCAGGAGAGAGCGCAACTGTTGAAGTAACATTTACTTGGGAAAATGGAGCAGATAATTTAGGATTAAAAACTAATATAGCTGAAATAAGTGAAGATTATAATGATAAGGGTTCCGAAGATATAGATTCAACACCAGATAATGTTATAACACCAAATTATGATGACCAACAAGAAGATGATGATGACAAAGCACTAGTAATCCTAGAAATAAAAACAGGTGGTACAGCATCTTACATTTGGCTTGGACTAATTTCATTAACAATAGTCAGCTTAGGAATTATGCTAATTAAAAAATTTGTTTTATAAAAAATAAAACAAAAAAAGCCTAAAATATTGAATTTTAGGCTTTTTTGTTATATAATAATAAAGTTGATAAGGAGGAGAAATATGAATTTTATTGAAGAAATTAAAAACAGAGCAAGAAAAGATATTAAAACTATAGTATTACCAGAAGCAACAGATTTAAGAACGTTAACAGCAGTTCATAAAATATGTGAAGAAGGTTTTGCAAAAGTAGTATTAATAGGTAATGAAGAAGAAGTTAAAAAAATTGCAGAAGAAAATAATTTAGATATATCAAAAGCAAATATAGTAGACCCAAAAACTTCTGAAAAATATGATGAATATGTAGAGAGTTTTTACGAGTTAAGAAAAGCTAAAGGAATGACAATTGAAGAGGCTAAGCAAAAACTATTAGATCCAGTATTTTTTGGAATGATGATGGTTAAAAAAGAAGAAGCAGATGGATTAGTATCAGGAGCTGCACATTCTACAGCAGATACATTAAGACCTGCACTTCAAATATTAAAAACAAAACCAGGAACAAAGTTAGTTTCAACATTTAATGTAATGGTTGTTCCAAATTGTGAATATGGAGAAAACGGTGTATTTATGTTCTCAGACTGTGCACTAAATCCAAAACCAAATAGTGAGGAACTATCAGAAATTGCAATTTCAACAGCAGAAAGCTTCAAACAAATTATAGGAAAAGAACCACGAATTGCAATGCTTTCATATTCAACTTATGGAAGTGCAAAATCAGAAGATGTAAGTAAAGTTCAAGAAGCAACAAAACTTGCAAAAGAAAAAGCACCAGAACTAGTTTTAGATGGAGAAATGCAATTAGATGCAGCTTTAGTTCCAACAGTTGGAGCAAGCAAAGCACCAGGAAGTAATGTAGCTGGAAAAGCAAACACAATAATATTCCCAGACTTAAATGCAGGAAATATTGGATATAAACTTGTTGAAAGACTAGCAAAAGCTGAAGCTTATGGACCAGTATGCCAAGGAATGGCAAAACCAGTAAATGATTTATCAAGAGGTTGCAAAGCAGATGATATAGTTGGAGTTGTTGCAATAACAGCAGTTCAAGCAGCACAAAATTAATTTTAAGGATTTGAAAAGGAGTTAGAAATGAAAATATTAGTAGTAAATTGTGGAAGTTCATCATTAAAATATCAATTAATCGATATGAAAAATGACAATGTGTTAGCATCAGGAAGATGTGACAGAATCGGTGTAAAATCAATAGATAAACCATTTATTGAATACAAAAAAGATGGTAAGAAAACAAGAGATGAGGTAGAATTACCAAACCATACAGTAGCTTTTGAATTAGTTATGAAATATTTATTAGACCCAGAAAAAGGTGTAATCAAAAGCGTTGATGAAATAGATGCAATTGGTCACAGAATAGTACATGGTGGTCCAAACTTTACCAAAACAACAGTAGTAACAGATAAAGTGTTAGAAGAATATAACACATCAATTGAATATGCACCACTTCATAACCCAGCACACTTGCAAGGAATAAATGCGTGCAAAAAGATAATGCCAAATACACCAGAAGTATTAGTATTTGATACATCTTTCCATACAACAATACCAGAATATGCTTCACTTTATGCTATTCCTTATGAATATTATGAGAAATACGCAATAAAAAGATATGGTGCACATGGTAGCTCACATAAATTTATAGCAGAAGAAGCTGCAAAAGTATTAGGAAAGAAAAAAGAAGACATAAACATTATCTCTTGCCACTTAGGAAATGGCTCAAGTATTGCTGCTATTAAAGGTGGAGTATGTATAGATACATCAATGGGATTAACACCACTTGAAGGTTTAATCATGGGAACAAGATCAGGAGACCTAGACCCAGCAATCCTAGAATTTGTTATGAGAAAAGAAAATATTGATATAAAAGAAATGATGACAATACTAAACAAAAAATCAGGATTACTAGGAATCTCAGGAGAAACAGGAGATGTAAGAGACTTAAAGGTACTTGCAGCAAAAGGAGATAAAAGAGCTGAACTTGCAATAGATATGTTTGCATATAGAGTAAAAAAATATATAGGTTCATACATGGCTGCATTAGGAAGAGTAGATGCAATTATATTTGAAGGTGGAATTGGAGAACACAACCCAGATGTATTAGATAGATGCGTTGCAGGACTAGAACAACTAGGAATTGTATTCGATAGTTCACACAATGATGATGAACAATATGAAGGAATTATAAGCAAACCAGAATCTAAAATACCAATGTATGTAATTCCTACAAACGAAGAACTTGAGATTGCAAAAGAAACAATGGAAGCAATTGAAAAATAATAAGATATACCAAAGGAACGACTAAAATTAAAAGTCGTTCCTATTTTCTAGGAGGAAAAATGAAAACATTAATAATAACAGGTGGTAAAATTAACAAAAATTTTGCAAAAAAATATCTAAAATCAAATAAATATGATATAATAATAGCTGTTGATAAAGGACTTGAAACAATAGACTATTTAAAGCTAGAGCCACAATATATTCTAGGCGATTTTGATTCAGTAAATACAAAAATCTTAGAAAAGTATAAGACGCAAAATATAAAAATAATAAAACTAAATCCAGAAAAAGACCTAACAGATACACATTCAGCTATTGACTTGGCACTGGAAATTAAAAGCACTGAAATAACAATCCTAGGAGCAATAGGAACAAGGCTAGACCATACAATGGCAAATATTCACATATTAAAACAAGCGCTAGACAAAAACATAAAAGCCAAGATAGTAAACGAAAAGAACGAAATAGAATTAATTGATAAAGAAATTATAATAAAAAAAGATGATAATTATAAATATGTATCAATAATACCACTTACGACAAATGTAACAGGAATTACGATAGAGGGAATGAAATATATAATAAATGATTATACTCTAAGCATTGGAGATAGCTTGGGAGTAAGCAATGAACAGATAGACAAAGAAGCAAAAATATCAATAAAAACAGGTATTTTAGTAGTTATAAAGTCTAAAGATTAAGGAGAGAATTGATTTTGGAAGATTTTGAATTAAAAATAGGATATGATTTTAAAAACATTGAATTATTAAAAACAGCATTTACACACACATCTTATGCAAATGAAAGAAAAATAAGTAGCAATGAAAAACTAGAATTTTTAGGAGATGCCATACTAGAATTTGTAGTAAGTGATTACCTATATGCAAACTATAAAAAACTAAAAGAAGGGGAAATGACTAAAGTTAGAGCAACAGTAGTTTGTGAGGAAAGTTTGCACCAAGTTGCATTAAAATATCATTTTGATGATTTATTATATCTTGGAAAAGGTGAAAAAATAAGTGGTGGAAACCATAAAAAAGCAATATTAGCAGATAGTGTAGAAGCGGTTATTGCAGCAATATTTTTAGATTCAGGATTGGAAGAAGCTAAAAAGTTTATTCTTGATAATTTAAAAGAAGCAATAGAACAAGCAAGTAAAAGTGTTGGGCAAAAAGATTATAAAACAGTATTGCAAGAAAAGCTTCAAAAGCATGGTACTGTCCATATTGAGTATTCAATAATAAAAGAAGAAGGACCAGACCATGATAAAACCTTTGTAGCAGAAGTGAAATGCAATGGCAAGCAACTAGCAGTAGGACAAGGAAATACTAAAAAGCAAGCTGAAATGGAGGCAGCAAGAGTAGCTTTAGAAAAATAAAATTAAATGGAGGTAGAAAATGTCAAAACAATACATAATTCCAATATTTGTTCCACATTTAGGGTGCCCAAATGATTGTATTTTCTGCAATCAAAAAAGCATTAGTGGGCAGATGAAACAGGTAACAGAAGAAGAAGTTGAAAAAACAATTCAGGAGTTTTTAAATAGTTTTAAAGATGAAAACTTATATACTGAAATAGCATTCTTTGGTGGAAGTTTTACAGGAATAGACATTGAACTCCAAGAAAAATTATTAAAAATTGCATATAAATATGTAAAAGAAAAAAAAGTTGATGGAATACGAGTGTCTACAAGGCCAGATTATATAGATAAAAATGAGCTAAAACTATTAAAAAAATATGGAGTAAAAACAATTGAACTTGGAGTTCAGTCAGCAAATGATTATATCCTAAAAAGGGCAAAAAGAGGGCATACCTTTGAAGATGTGAAAAAAGCATCTAAATTAATTAGAAGACATGGCTTTACTTTAGGCCATCAAATGATGGTTGGTCTGCCAGATAGTACTTGGATAGATGAAATGAATACAGCAAAAGAACTTGCAAAGCTAAAACCAAAAATTATTAGAATTTACCCAGTTTTAGTTATTAAAAGAACAGAACTTGAAACAGAGTTTGCAAAAGGAGAGTATCATCCAATAACACTTGAGCAAGCTGTGGAAAGATGCAAAGAATTATATTATTTCTTTGACAAAAAGAAAATTACAGTAATTAGAATGGGACTTCAAAACACAGATATTATATCAAACCCAGAAAATGTAAGTAGTGAAGTTGTTGCAGGCCCATATCATGAAGCTTTTGGACAACTTGTAGAGGATAGCATTTGGTATGATAAAATATTAAATGCAATTAAAAAAGTTAATACAAAAGTTGCAGAAATAGAAATTGAGGTAAATCCTGAAAACATTAATAATGTAATTGGTCATAAAAAAGAGAACATACAAAAATTAAAAGAATTATATGAAGTAGAAGTTAGACCAAAGCAGAATTTCAATATTAAACCAGGAGATTTCAAAGTTAATATTATAAAAACATATAAAGAATTTTTAGATGATTAGAGGGAAAAAATGAAATCAAAATATATAGACTTTAAAAATAATAAAAATTATGAAGAACTAAAGGCACCTGCAGAGGCAATAAAACAAGGAAAACTTGTATTATTTCCAACAGAAACAGTTTATGGATTAGGAGCAAATGCTTTAGATGTTGAAGCTGTGAAAAAAATATACATAGCAAAAGGAAGAGCAAGCGATAATCCGCTAATTGCTCATATTGCAAATATTGACATGCTTCAAGAGCTTGTAACAGAAGTTGGAGATATTGAGCAAAAACTTATAAAAAATTTCTGGCCAGGCCCACTAACTATAGTTTTTAAAAAGAAACCAATAGTTCCAGATATCATAACAGGTGGACTAGATACTGTTGCAATAAGAATGCCAAGCGATGGAATTGCACGAAAACTAATAGAGTATTCAAATTGTCCAATAGCGGCTCCAAGTGCAAATATATCAGGCAAACCAAGTGGTACACAAGTTGAAGATATAATAGATGAGCTAGATGGAAAAGTGGAATATGTAATAGATGGTGGAAAGGTTGATATAGGTGTAGAATCAACAGTAATTAGAGTTGTAGATGGTGTCGTACACATATTAAGACCACGGAAAAATCACACCAGAAAATATACAAGCTTTAGGAATACCAGTCTATATAGAAAAACAAATTCTTGGAGAATATAAAGAAGGAGAAAAAGTAATGTCTCCAGGAATAAAATATAAACACTATGCACCACAAACAAAGAGTATTTTAGTATATAGCAAGGATAATGAAAAAATGGTAAACAAAATAAATGAACTTGCTAAAAATAAAAATACAGTAATCTTATGCAGAACACGGAAACAAAGAAAAATATAATGTAGAACATAAACTTGCTTTTGGAAACACCTTAGAGGAAATAAGCCACAACATTTTTGCCTTCTTAAGAAAAGCAGATACATATAATGCAGATTTAATTATAATAGAGGGAGTAGAAACAACAGGCTTAGGACTTGCAATAATGAACAGATTAATCAGAGCATGTGCACATGAATATATAGAAATATAAGCAAAAGGAGTACATTTTGGAAATAAAAGGACAAATTACGGATATAATTTATGAAAATGAAACAAATGGATATATGGTAGCAGAGTTTAAGACTGAAGATGAAACCACAGTTATAACAGGTTATTTGCCTTTTATAAACAATGGCGACAGTCTAAAGGTTGTTGGAAAATATGTTACTCATCCAGATTATGGTAGACAATTTAAAGTTGAGACATTTGAAAAAATAATGCCAGAAACATTAGATGCTTTAGAAAGATACTTATCTGGAGGAATAATTACAGGAATTGGACCAGCAACAGCTAAAAAGATTATAAATAAATTTGGAGAAGAAACAGTTCATGTTTTAAGATATGAACCAGAAAAACTTGCCACAGTTAAAGGAATAAATAACAATAAGGCAATAACAATTTGTGAAGAATTTAGCGAAAAATGGGGATTATGGGAGATAGTAGGTTTTTTAGAAAAATTCCGGAATATCAGCATCAAATTGCAAAAAAGTTTATGAAGCTTATGGAAAAGATGCAATAGCAGAAATTGAAGCAAACCCATATATGCTGCTTGATATTACTTATGGAGTAGACTTTAAAAAAATTGACCAAATGGCTTTAGAAATAGGAATTGCTTCAAATGATGAAAAGAGAATTGAAAGTGCAATAACATATAGTTTAGCCATTGCTTCAAACAATGGAAATACATGTGTAGAAAAACAAAACCTGATAAAATATGTTCAAGCACTTCTTGGAACAACAACAAGCGAAATAGAAACAGCACTAATAAATTTAAAAGCAAGAGCAAAAATAGAAATAGAAAATGTTGAAGAAATAGAATGGGTATATTTAAACTCATTTTATGTTTGTGAAAGAAACATTGCACAAAGAATTTCAATACTTAATAAATCAAAAAATATAAAGAAAATAAAAGATTTTGATAAAAAATTTAAAGAAGAAGAAAAACACATAGATATTACTTTATCTGAAAAACAAAAAGAAACCATAAAAGTTGTAAACGACAATAATGTGTGTGTAATTACCGGTGGACCAGGTACAGGAAAAACAACAATTATTAAATTTATTATTGAGCTTTATAAAAAAGAAAACAAAAAGGTTGTACTTTGTGCACCAACAGGAAGAGCAGCAAAAAGAATGAGCGAAACAACAGGGGAAGATGCCACAACTATACACAGACTTTTGTGCCTAGGAAAAGTAGAAGAATCTTTAGGTATGGAGAGAGTAGATTATGCAATAGAACCGATAGATACAGATGTTTTGATAATAGATGAAATGTCTATGGTAGATGTATTTTTAATGAACTACATTTTAAAAGGTTTATATATGGGAACAAAACTAGTACTAGTTGGAGATGTAAACCAATTGCCATCAGTAGGTCCAGGAAATGTTTTAAAAGATATTATAAACTCAGAAACTGTTGAAACAATAGAACTAAACGAAATATTTAGGCAAGCTGCAAAAAGTCAGATAATAACAAATGCACATAAAGTAAATAATGGAGAAAATTTTTTAGAAATACCAAAAGAAGAACTAAAAGAAAAATTGCAGGATTTTTATTTTCTTAATGAACCAACACAAAATAAAATGCTTGAAGATGTAATATCACTTTGTACAGGTAGATTAAAAAAGTTTGGAAATTATGATTTTTTCAGGGATATCCAAGTACTAACACCAACCAAAAAAGGAAAACTTGGCACAAAAGAACTAAATATAGAACTTCAAAATGCACTAAATCCATCACTAAATGGGAAAAATAATATAAAAGAAATACCACAAAAAAAGCATGGAGATCGTGTATTTCTTGAAGGTGATAGAGTAATGCAAGTAAAAAATAATTATGACATATATTGGGAAAAAAATCACAAAGAAGATGGAACAGGAATATTTAATGGTGAGCTTGGAACAATCAAGAAAATTGATGATGTAACAAAACAAATTGAAATAAAATTTGATGATGAAAAAACGGCATGGTATGAATATAGTGAACTTGAACAGCTTGAACACAGCTATTCAATTACAATTCACAAATCACAAGGAAGCGAATTTGATGTTGTAATTATGTGCTTGCCACAAGCAGCACCAATGCTACTTACAAGAAATTTATTATACACAGGAATTACAAGAGCAAAAAAACTATTAATTGTTTTAGGTACAAAAAAAGTACTAGAGTATATGATACAAAATACTGAAACAAAAAAGAGAAATACTCGGCTTAGAGCATAAATTAAGGGAGATAAAATAATGGATTTATCAAATGATGCTAAATACATAAAAGGCGTTGGTCCCAATAGAATAAAAAGCTTAAATAAATTAAATATTTTCACATTAGAAGATATCATAACATATTACCCAAGAACCTACGAAAATAGAGGTGTACACAAAAAAATAGCAGATTTAGTAGATGGGGAAGAAGCCTTAATTGAAGCAAAATGTGTTTCAAAAATGGCAGAAATAAAAATAAGAAAAAACATGGCAATATACAAGCTTGTTGTAAGAGATGAAACTGCAACTTGTACACTTACATGGTTTAATTGTTTTTACTTAAAAAACAAATTTATAGTTGGAAAAACCTATAAATTCTATGGTAAAGTAAAACGCAAAATTAATCAAATTGAAATGATGTCACCTTTATTTGATGAAGAAGATTCAAATAAAAATACAGGAAGAATCATACCAATATATCCAAGTATTAATGAATTACCACAAAACACATTAAGAAAGATAATTGAAAATGCTTTTGTACAAATAGAAACATTGCCAGAAACATTGCCAGAGTATATAATTAGTGAATTTCACTTAATGAAAAGAAATGAGGCAATCCACCAAATTCACTTCCCAGATGATTTTAAGAAATATAATGAAGCACGAAAAAGACTTGTTTTCGAAGAACTACTAATAATGCAACTTGCACTTCTTACATTTAAAAGCAATTATTCAAATGAGAAAAAAGGAATAAAATTTAGTAAAGAAATAAAAATGGTAGATATAATAAATAGCCTTCCGTTTAAACTTACAGGAGCTCAAACTAGAGTTTTGGAAGAAATTGATAAAGATATGGAAAGCGATTTTGCAATGAACCGATTGCTTCAAGGTGATGTAGGAAGCGGAAAAACAGCTGTTGCAATGTGTGCAACATATAAAGCAGTAAAATCACGGATATCAAGCAGCAATAATGGCACCAACAGCAATTCTTGCAAAACAGCATTTAGATAATTTTAATAAGTTATTTGAAAAATACAACATCAGATGTGAACTATTGGTAAGTAATATTACTAAAAAACAAAAAGAAAAAATATTAGAAGAATTAAAAAACGGAAACATAGATGTAATAATTGGAACACATGCTTTGCTAGAGGAAAATGTAGAATTTAAGAATTTAGGATTAGTTGTAACAGATGAGCAACATAGATTTGGTGTAAGGCAAAGAGGTAAATTAAGCGCTAAAGGCTTGGCACCAGATGTTTTAGCCCTATCTGCAACACCAATTCCAAGAACATTAGCACTAATTTTATATGGAGACCTTGATATTTCAATTATAGATGAACTGCCACCAAACAGGCAGAAAATAGATACTTTTGCAGTAACTCAATCAAAAGAAGAAAGAGTAAATAATTTTGTAAAAAAACAAATAGATGAAGGAAGACAAGCATATATTGTTTGCCCACTCATAGAAGAAAATGATGAGATGGACCTAAAATCAGTAATTGAAATTGCGAAAAAATATAAAGAGGAAACATTTAGAGACTATAGGCTTGAAGTTTTACATGGAAAATTAAAACAAAAAGAAAAAGATGAAATTATGCAAAATTTCAAATCAGGAAAGATTGATATTTTAGTATCAACAACAGTAATTGAGGTAGGCGTTGATGTTCCAAATGCAAGTATAATGGTAATAGAAAATGCTGAGCGATTTGGTTTGGCAACATTACACCAATTAAGGGGAAGAGTAGGAAGAGGTCAATACAAATCATATTGCATACTAAAATATAGTGGCAAAGGAGAAAACACCAGAGAAAGAATGAAAATAATGGTAGAAACAAATGATGGATTTAAAATATCAGAAAAAGACTTAGAACTTAGAGGTTCAGGCGAATTTTTTGGAACAAAACAACATGGAATACCAGAATTTAAAATTGCAAACCTATTTCAGGATATGGAAATTTTAAAAGAAGCACAAACTATTGCTACAAAAATAATTCAGGAAGACAAAAAACTTGAAAAAAAGGAAAATGAAGTTTTAAAAAATGAAATCAAGAATATGTTTAAAACACGAATAGAGATGTAATAAGCAAAAGGTGTAATTATTAAATTACATCTTTTTTTGCAACCCAAAATGCTACGGAAATAAGGGAAAGAACAAAATATTACGGAAATATTACAGAAATGTTACAAAAATATTACAAAACTCTTGAAGTCTTTTGGGAAATATTGTATAATAGAAAAGGTGAATTAAATTAAGTAAAAAAAAATAAGGGGGATATGTATGAAAAAACAAAAAATTATTATCATTTCTGTAGTTTCTACAATCTTATTAATTGCAATAATAGGTATTTCTATGTTGCTAAACAACCAAACAGTTGCATCAGAGTGCAAGCATGCTTGTGATGCTTGGGAAGATTATATAAATGTTCACTCTGGCAGATGCAAATACTGTGGTATTCCAATGGCAGAACCACATACATATGTAAATGGTGAATGTATAAAGTGTGGAGCAAAACAATCAAACAATTGTAAACACACTAGTGCTAAATGGAAAAGCAATTCAACAGAACACTGGCAAGTATGTAATGAATGTGGTGTAGAAATAGCCATTACAAGAACAAACCATACATTTAAAGAAGGTGTATGTACAATATGTTCATACAATTGTAGACATAGTGATTTTAAATGGAAAAGCAATGAATCAGGACATTGGAAAGAATGTACAAATTGTGGTTACCAAACAATTAAGGAAAAACATGGAACAAATGGAAGAAAATATGAAAACACAGCAACATGTACAAAATCAGGATATAAACAATATGTTTGCTTAGAATGTGGTGATATCTATGATAGAGAATTTTCACCTGCTTTAGGACATAATTATGAGACAAAAAGTAATTCAACATATCATTGGAAAGAATGTACAAGATGTGATAGTGATACATATGATAATAAAGAAAAACATGTTTATCAAAATGGAGTATGTATAACATGTTCATACAGATGTACACATGAACATACTGACTGGAAAAACAACGATACAGAACATTGGCTTGCATGTAAAAACTGTAATATGATATCAACATCATCAAAAGCAAAACATAAATATGTTAATGGAAAGTGCTCAGTTTGTTTATATGAATGTACACATAAAGTAATTGACTGGAAGAGCAATGATTCAGAGCATTGGAAAGTATGCTTAACATGTGAAAAGGAAATAGCAAATTCAAGAAAGGCACATACATATAAAAATGGAAAATGTTCAGAATGTTCATATAGTTGTAAACATTCTAGCAGAACTTGGAAAAGAGATGACAACTCACATTGGCAAGAATGCAAAATTTGTTCAACAGAGATTCCTAATACAAGAGCAGCACACATAATTACAAAATGGGAAAAATTTGATAAAAATACACATACAGGAACTTGTACAGTATGTAATAAAATAGTAAGAGAAAACCATAAATATGAAAATAAAGTATGCAAATGTGGGCAAGTTGAAGAAAGTACAGAACCAGTTGAATGTAAACACACAGAAAGAAAATGGGCATCAGATGCTAACTCACATTGGCAAGTATGCAAAAATTGTGGAAAAGAAGTTCCAGGAACAAGAGCACAACATACTTTTGAAAATGGAAAATGTAAAGACTGTAGTTATGGTTGCACACATAGCAAAATAGTATGGAAACATAACGATAATGAGCATTGGCAAATATGCGAAGAATGTTTAGGTGTAGTTAGTGGAAGCAAAGAAAACCATGAGTATCTAAATGGAAAATGTATTAAATGTGGTAAAATTCAATCACACATTGGTGATGATGACAAAGAACCAGAAGATCCAAAACCAGGTGATGATCAAAAGCCAGGCGATGATCAAAAACCAAGTGATAACCAAAAACCAAGTGATAACCAAAAACCAAGTGATAACCAAAAACCGAGTGATAATCAAAAACCAAGTGATAATCAAAAACCAAGTGATAATCAAAAACCAAGTGACAACCAAAAACCAAGTGACAACCAAAAACCAAGTGACAACCAAAAACCAAGTGATAACCAAAAACCAAGCGATAATCAAAAACCAGCAGAAGAACCAAAACAAAATGATAATTCAAGCAAAAAAAATCTTCCAAACACTGGAAATGAGAGCATGCAAATAGCTCTAATGATTACAGCTGCAGTGCTTGGTGGAGCACTACTAATAAAACTAAGCAAAGAAGAATAGAAAAAAACAACTAGCAGAAAAAGCTAGTTGTTTTTTGCATAAAAAAACTATAATAGCAAAAAATAATAACAAAAGAAAGGAGAGAAAAATGACAAATTTTAATACAGATTTAGCAATTGAAAGAAACGACATCTATAGAAAAGCAAATAACATTGAAAACAATGTTGATGGAATAGAAACAGAAGAGGAAACCATAAGCGACAAAATAAAAGTTTCAAGAGTAAAAATTATAAACGATAAAGGAGCAGAGGCACTAGGTAAACCGATTGGAAACTATATTACAGTAGATATTAAAAAACTAAAGATTGCAGATAATAATGAAATTCAACAAGCTTCAGAAGTCGTAACAAAAGAACTAAGAAGTTTATTAGATAAACACATAGACAAAAAAGGAGATATATTAATTGTAGGACTTGGAAATGCTTATGTTACACCAGATTCACTTCGGACCAAAAGTAGTTAAAGATATGGATATAACAAGACATCTCCTAAAATATGCACCACAATACATTGACCCTGAAACAAGACCAGTAACTGCTATAGCTCCAGGAGTTTTAGGAACAACAGGAATAGAAACAATGGAGATAATTAAAGGGATTGTAGAAAACATTAAACCAAAATTAGTAATAGTAATAGATAGTTTATCTTCAAAAAGTATAGAAAGAATAAGCAGTACAGTTCAAATAGCAGATACAGGAATAGTACCTGGTGCTGGAGTAGGTAATGCAAGAAATGAAATTAGCCAAAGAACAATAAACATCCCAGTAATAGCAATAGGAGTACCAATGGTTGTTGAAGCAGCAACTATAGCTGCTGACAGTATTGATTTATTTATAGAAAAACTCCAAAAAGAAGCGAAATCTAATGATTACTTAAATGAACTTAAAAACACGAATAAATATGAACTAATAAGAGAAGCTTTAATTCCAAAAGATTATAACCTAATTGTTACACCAAAAGAAATAGATGATTTAATTGAAAACATGAAAGATGTTGTTGCAAAACGGAATTAATTTTGCAATACAAAACTAATTCCGTAAATCAAAAGCATATGTAAAGGGTAGAACAAATACAATAAATATTTAGTATTTGGCCCTTTCTTTTTGTTATATGAAAGAATAAATATAAGAGAAAGTAGGGTGCAAATGGCGTAAGGTATGTAATACTTAGAAGCAGCGATTAAAACTTGTGGGCCGTTTTTATAAAATTTCAAAATACTATAACCAAAATGAACAATGGTTGCAAGCACATAGCTAAAAGAAAGCCATAATTTGTTTTTCCCAAAAACAAAAAATAAAAAGATAATTGTTACGCCATAAAATCCATAGTCACAATGAGAAAGTTCGGCAATAATAGCAAAAAGCAAAGTTGTTATTATGCCAATAATTTTGTTTATTTTATCATATATTAAAATAGAAAGTAGACCAAGAAGTAATGTAAATATAACATTTAAACAAAAATCATTACTAATGATTGAGTGAAATAACATAAACGGCACTTGTGAAATTATTGCAAATATAGTAAGCCTTATAATGTAATTTTTGATATTTTTAGTATGTATATAACCTTCTGATATTTGAAAAGCAAATATTGGGAAAGATATTCTACCAATATAATTTAAGTAAGAAGGCTTTCCATTAAAAATTGCATAACCAATATGGTCTATAAACATTGCAATACATGCTATAATTTTTAAAACAAAAGCATTCATAAAAAACTCCATTTCTTATTAATAAATTTTATATCATAAGAAATGGAAAAAGTCAATGTGAATTTGAAAGAGATGCTGAAGGTATTTTAAATTTAGAGTTGGACTTCTTGTAAATGCTACAAATATCACAATCAGTACATATATATACTCGGTTATTGAAAATAAGTTTAATTGTATCAATAAAATCATCTTCATTATCTATCAAATGAATATAGAGTTTGCTTGGAAGGAGTGTTAGAAGAGAATTTAGGGCATAATCATTTGTGGAAAAAGAAATGTCTGATAGGTATTTTGGGTTAATTATATCATTTTTGTATGGTATAACATTTTTTTTGTTGTCAAGCAAAATTGTATTTTCGTTTTTATATATAAGATGCACAATACTAGAATTACAAGGAGTTGTTTCAACATAAGATTTTAGTAAACTTATGAATTCTTTGTATTCTCTATCTATAATAAATTTATTTACACACATATCAACAAGACTATCCAGTTCCTTAATATATTCGTGCAGTCTAAAGTTCACAAAGCCATCTAAAACAAGGTATTTGTTTTCTTGAAAGTATTTGTAAACTGTGTTTGTGATTATGTTCACTAATGAGATTGAAGATTTAAAATCTATATTTGTTAAACATAAATTGTATATTTGAGATTTTTCTTCTGTAGAAAAATAAAAGTAGTTCAAATTTATTAAGTTACTAATTATATGTGGTTCGTAAAAATCAATAATAGAGTAGGCAATAAGTATAGAAATTTTACTTAAAAAATTTTTGGTATCATTACCAACATAGTGAACTATTACATTAGTGTATTTTTTAAAATCATAACATGAAACATAGATGTTATCTAGTTCAAAATATTCAAGTTCTTTTAGTATATGATTTGATATATTCTTATTATTGGTTTTCACGCAAATAGTTTTTAACACAAAAATTCCCTCCAATACACAATATATTATCTACTAAAAAATGCTTAGATATTCATATATTATGAAATAGAGGGAAAACTGTTACTATTTATAAATCATATAATCTATTTCAGGAAAAATGCAGTCTTTTTTCTGAATAGAGTTTAAAAAGTATTTATCAATTTTATTAGCTTTTATTTGTTCATATAATTTTGTGAATCTTCCAATATGATCTTTTATTCTTTTCTTTGCGTAATCAACCATTGTTCCATTAGTTATTATAAACAACCAGTCACTACTTTGAGCAAGAAGCAATTCTCGTGCACATTGGTTAAGAGCTTTTCTACGCAATGTGTTTTTTTCATCTGGATATAAGTTTGCAAGTTCAACCATTCTATCTCCTGCAACATGTAAGTGTCTGTGTGCGTAGTCATTTGTGCTGTTTAGCCATACTTCACTATAGCCGTTTGCTCCCCAGCTTGATATACAAGGTGAGCATTGTTGCATTTCTGGGTATTTGTCTATATATTCTCCAGGTGTTATTAGTTTGAAATTTCCTTTATCATAATAAATCTTTTTGAAAAGAATATATAACCAATAAGGCCCTTCATACCACCAGTGTCCATAAAGCTCAGCATCATAAGGGCAAACAATAAGAGGTTTGCTTGGGTACATTACATCTGATAGTTCATTTATTTGCTTAACTCTTGAGTCAAAGAAGTGTCCAGCTTGTTTTTCAGCTGAATCATTGGCCCATTGTAGATTGTAGTAGTCTTTAAAATCTCCTTTTGATGTAATTCTATAATATTTTATACCGGTATTCACTCTAACGCCATTTTTTGCAATATAAGGCTTTATGTAATCATAATCAGCATCATAGCCAATGTCTCTATAAAATTCGCGGTAATTAAAGTCTCCAGGGTAACCACAAACAGAGCTCCAAACCTGCCTTGAGCTTTCAATATCTCTACCAAATGCTGCAATTCCGTTAGGTGTACTAATAGGGGCAAATGTGCCAAATATTGGAGTAGGGTCAGCATACAAAATTCCGTGTGATTCTGTAATTATGTATTCTATTCCGAATTCTTTTAAATATTTATCTGCTTCATGAACATAGCCACATTCAGGAAGCCAAATGCCTCTAGGTTGTTTTCCAAAATACTTTTTATAAGTTTCAACACCAACTGCAATTTGCGCTCTAATGGTTTTTTCATTAACATATAGAATAGGGAAATATCCATGTGTTGCGCCACATGTAATTATTTCTAAAACTCCTATATCTTGAAAATGTTTGAAGGCATTAATAAGGTTACAATTATAAACATCTTTAAATAGATGAAGGTCATTAGAGTAGCGTTCCAAGTAATATTTAGAAAGACCATTTAGTCTTGAATCATAGGCTGTCCTTTTTACTTCCTTTGTGCAAAGCTCTATATGAGTTTTTAAATATTTAATATATCTTCTTTGAAGTAACTTATTATCTAACATATTTAATAAAGGGGGAGTAAGTGACATTGTAATTCTAAAGTCAACTTTTTCCTCCTCTAATTTTTTGAAATTAGTAAGTAATGGTATATATGTTTCAGAAATGGCTTCAAATAGCCATTCTTCTTCTAGGTAATCTTCACTTTCTGGGTGATGAATAAATGGTAAATGTGCATGAAGTATAAAACTTACATATCCTTTTGTATTATCCATTTAATTGCTCCTTTGCTTGAAATTTTGAACCAGGCATTTTGCGTAGTTCTTGCAATTCATTATCTCTATATATTTTTCTATAAATATCGTAGATATTGTAAATTCTACCCATATATTTCATAAATTGGAATTGAGATACATCTTTTGCAGTTGTGGTATTTGTTTTTACATTCCTAAAGAATAATGTCTTTTGATTTTGTTCAAATAAAATATGGTTATTAGGTGCTTCAATAACATTTGAAGATGCAACATACATATAGTTATTTGGCAAACTAACTTCTTGTGTTCTAGCTCTTCTACCTAATTCAATTTCATAATCACATTTTGCATCATTTACATTAAAATACCAGCTATTAGCAAAATCATTTATTTCAATTTCAAAAGAATAATTCATAGTTTTGTTATGAACAATTAAAACTGGAACTGTATTCTCAAAAAACTTTTCACCAAACTTTTCAGCATAGCGTTTTCTATCATCATCAGAAATATCCCAATAAACGAAAAGTGTTTTTGGAGTTTGAGCTAAAATTTTTACAACAGTTTGGTTGTATCTATATGGTAAATCATAGTATTCAATTATTTCAGGTTTTTTCTTAGAAACTCCGGTACGAGAACTTTTTTTATTAGTCGTTTTTCTCTTGTTTTTTGATTTATCTAACCCTTTTTTTTCAGAAGTTTTCTTACCAGTAGCCTTTTTTGCATTAGCCTTATTAGTAGTACTTTTCTTACTAGCAACCTTCTTCTCAGAACCAACCTTATTTCCAGTTCTCTTTTTCTCTACAGCCAATCCCCTCTCAGAGACTTTAGCCTTGCTAGCTCTAGTAGCCCCAACATTCTTCTCATCCCCAGATTTAACTTTCTTCTTCTTCTTTTCAGCTAGCTCCTTAGTACTTTTTTGCATTAAAAATCCTCCTTAGTAAATATAATATTTCTCACACCATAATATATATCAAAAATAAAATAATTTCAATAGAAAATGAGAAAAAAATATAAAATTTTGGAAGGTGTAAATATTTTTTTAAATGTATTGACATTAGGAATTAAATAGGATAAACTAGAAATGTAAAA
>OIEN01000058.1_pt1 | contig 89663 bp, 93 predicted proteins | sample 1581741 | NCBI WGS metagenome assembly OIEN01 (sample SAMN01760944, study PRJEB22395) | human gut metagenome | reverse complement strand
GGACAACAGGAAACTGCGGCCAGAAGCAGAGGTATCCAGTAAGAACTATAAAAAAAATAAACAACACAAACACATCCAAATATGAAAGAAAAGTCGCAAATAGAGAAAAATGCCGCACAAAAGCAAATAGAACTGCTTTCATCGGCATTGAGTGGCGCTTCGGAAGCCGACGGCCACTGGCTCAATGCTGCCGGCAAGCCCTATCCGAGACTCTATCCGCAAGGAGTTTCGGCCAGTCCGTTCAACGCCTTGTTTATGGCTCTGCATTCGGACAGCAAAGGATGCAAGACTAATCTGTTTACCCTGTACACTGATGCCAAGGCACGAGGTACATCGGTAAGGGAACATGAGCAGGGTGTACCGTTTCTCTACTACAACTGGAACCGCTACGTGAACCGCAACAATCCGGAGGACATCATCACCCGACGGGATTATCTCCTGCTGGAGCCGGAAATGAAGGAACAGTACAAAGGCATTCACAACAGGGAGATTCGAACACTGTTCAACATCGATCAGACGACATTCCCTTATGTGGACGAAAGAGGCTATGACATAGCACTGAAAACAGACGGCGGGATTACAGAGAATGGATATTCGGAATCCGATGAACGCAAACTGCACATCCGATTCAACGACTTCCTGCTGAAAATGCGGGACAATCTTGTTCCTGTACGTTCGGACGGAAGCGGTATGCCTCACTATGAGACAGACCGTGATGCGGTGTATATGCCCCGCCAGCGAGAGTTCAAGCATTACCATGACTATGTACAGGAAGCTTTGAGACAGATAGTGAGTGCAACCGGACATCAGCAGAGGCTTGCACGCGAAGGTATGGTGATGAAAAACGGTATGCCACCTTCGGAAGATGCATTGAAACAGGAAAGGCTGGTGGTAGAGATAGCATCCGGAATCAAGATGCTTGAACTTGGCCTGCCTGCACGCCTGACGGAAGAAAGCAGGAAGATGGTGGACTACTGGAACAGGGAACTCAAGGAGAATCCTATCCTGATTGACGCATTGGAAAGTGACGTGAACAATGCCCTTGAGGTGATTCACAAAGCGGAAAAAGGCGAAAAAATAGAATATGCCACCTTACGCAACAGACAAAAGACAACCGACCTGCGCGACCAGCTCCCGAAGCACTACTTTGTAGCAGATGAAATCAGCAGATACCCAAGCAAGGAAGACAAGAACATCGTGCTTGTCATAGACCGTCAGGGCAAGAAGGCCGACGTGGTACTGCCCGCAGGAGCTTCTACGGAAGTGGATAATGAGGTGCCGGGCATGAACAAGGCTCGTATCGAACGTGCCTTGCGACTGGAAGGTATAGAAAACGTGCGTTTCTTCAATCCGGACGGTGCCTTGGGCTACCGACCCGATGATGCGTATTTCGCAGAAAAACAGGTATCGCTGGCCCGTCTGAAGAACTGGACAATGGAAGTACTCTCTACGCTGGACGTTACTCCAGCCGTAAAACAAGCCAATGAAAAATGCTTTGACAAGATACAGATGGTGCAGGACGACAAGAACCGCTGGGCCCTGTATCTGAAACCGGAGAACGAACCGGGATACAGCGTTTATCCGGACAAGGAGGACGTAAACCGTTTCTTCACCACGCTGAAACAGGCAATGGATGACATTGACAAGGTACGCATGGAACTGGCACACAAGTATTATGCGCTGGCTGAGATTAAACCAGACCTGAAGGTTGATCTGTTCAGCACAGAGACCAGGGACATAGACCTGAACCGCATACAGAGAGTCTGCGTATTCAAGACTAAGAAAGACGGTATCCAGTGTGCGGCTACCATAGACGGTAACCGTATGCAGCCGAGAAGCCTGACTCCGCAGCAGTGGCAACGCATGTGGCTGGCAGAGGACAAGAACGAGTATAAACGCAATCTTGCCGCAACGCTGTTTGCAGACATACTGCAACAGGGACAGACACAGGACGAACATGCCGGAGAGAAACAGGAAAAGGATGCAGAAAGACAGCAGACTGCCGAGACCACAAAAGACAGTGCTGAAAAGACGGTACAGAATGAAACGTCTGCACAGCGGGAATCCTGGGACAGGATAAAGGCAAAACATCCTGATGCCCTGCAATTGGTACGGAAAGGTGACTTTTACCGTATGTACAATGATGATGCCGAAAAGGGAGCCAGCATACTGGGAGTTACCATACAAAAGCTTTCGGAAGGAGGTGAACGGGGATTTGCACAATCGGCAGAGTTTCCTTACCACAAACTGGACGACTACCTGCCCAAGCTGATCAGGGCCGGAGAACGTGTAGTCATCTGTGACGCACCGGAAATGGAGAAAGCAAGAAGCAAGTCCTTGCAACAGTCTGGAAGCATGTCCGACGGGAGGCAATCCGAAGGGACAGCCAGAGAAACAGGCCAAGCATCCGGAAAAGACGGAAACGAAGAATCAGTGGAGCAACGTACAACATTAAGGAGATAATAATATGGCTGGTAAAAACAGAGAATATGCAGACAAGTATGCAGAGTATGCCATGGAGCAGATGCGCCGCTACGGCATTCCTGCATCCGTAACACTTGCCCAGGGTATTCTGGAGAGCAGTAACGGACAGAGCCGACTGGCACTGAACGAGAACAACCATTTCGGGATCAAGGCTACGCCTGACTGGATTGCACAGGGTGGCCGTTACGGTCTATACACGGACGACAAACCTAATGAAAAATTCTGCAGCTATGACAATGTAGGTGAATCATTCGAACATCATTCCAAGTTCTTGAAAGAGAACAGCCGCTATGCCGAGTGTTTCAAACTCAAACCGGATGATTATAAAGGATGGACAGAAAGCATAGCAAAAGCCGGATATGCAACCGGAGGAAACTACGCAGCTACACTACAGAAAATCATTGAACAGAATGGTCTTGACAAATACGACCGTCAGGTCATGCAGGAAATGGCCGCACAGGGAAAAACATTCGGGATAGAACAGAATCCTTTGCGCAGCGAGGAAAAAGCAGGAATGGCAGAAGAATATTCGTTTCCGGTGGAACGCGAGGAGTTTCTCTTTGTAACATCGGCCTTCGGTATGCGCCAGGATCCGATGAACAAGGAGAAGCAGCAGATGCACAAAGGACTTGATATACGATGCAAAGGTGATGCAGTACTGGCAACGGAAAATGGCGGAAAAGTAGTGTCGGTGAACAATAATGTGAACTCCGCCGGGGGAAAGACGGTAACAGTAGAATACAGCAGACCGGACGGTAACAAGGTACAATGTACCTACATGCACCTGAGCGACATTACCGTAAAAGCCGGTGACAGCGTAAATGCAGGACAACGACTCGGTACTTCCGGCAATACGGGAAGCAGAACAACCGGCGAGCATCTGCATTTCGGAGTGACAAACATATACAGCGACGGGACGAAACGCGAGGTGGATCCGTCAGCCTATCTGGCAGAGATTGCCCAGAAAGGAAATATCAAACAGCAGGTGATGTACAACGGAAGTGACCTCTTGGCCAAGTACAGGGATAACGAGAACATTAACACTGACAAGACCATGGCACCTGATGCCTGGATGAAAAAACTGCTGTCCTCGGAGGATAGCGGTGTCGGTATATCGGGTTGCAATGATCCCATCGTAGAGATGGCTATGACCGCTTTCACATCTCTGATGCTTTTGGCTGCACAGATAGATGCGAAGAGTGAAGAAGAACAGAATGCCGCAATTTCTGCTGCTATGGACAGGCGCAGGATTGACCTGACATCCCTGATGCCGGGCATGAAAACTTGCGAACTGAGCATAGAAGAAAACGGCAAGGCCATCCTGAAAGCGGATAACGGGGAACTGAAAATATCCCGAGAACTGACATCAGCCGAGTTGAGCCGACTGTCTGTAGTATTAAACAGCAACGAGCTTTCAGAAGAAAGCAAAAGGATGCGGGTGACCGGACTGCTGAATACCGTGATTCTTTCGGAAGCCGCCTCCCGGAATTTCGAGCAAGGCATGTCGCAACAGCAGACACAGGCGGAAACCATGAAAAGATAGATATGACTAACACATAACAGACATGACAAAACGCGTGGTGATAACAATAAGCAGATGTTTACTCGGACTATCCGCACTGGCAATGCATATTATGGTATGCCAAAGGCTGGTCGGCTGGATCGGTACGGCTGTCATCGTAGCCGTACAGGTGGCCATCGCCGTATGGATAGTCTATATAAAAATACGTGCCCCCGATTAGGCAGCACCATTTTCAGCATTCAACATCAATATTCAGCATTCAGCACATACATGGTCTGTGGACATGTAACACTAATAAACAAGACACTTTATGATCAAATGCAATGTAACGGTATGCGGCTTAATCAGCCGTGATGCCATCCTCAGAAACGGGAAAGAAGGGAAACAGTTTGTCAGTATGACCGTACAGACCACCATTCAGGGAAAGGACGGCCAGGGCGGAGCAGTGGAAATCAGCGTCAGCATGGACGGAACACAGGAAGAAGCAGCGCGTCTGCGAAACGGTATGCGTGTAAAGGTAACAGGCATACTGGTACCGAAGCACAGGGGTGACAAGACTTACTTCAACCTGTCGGCAGAGAGTATCGTACCAGCCGGAGCGAACGACAAAGACAGCCTGCAGGGTGAGCTCACATTCCGCGGCAAAGTGGGAAAAACAGTTGATGAACGAACTGACAAAAACGGCAAACCGTTCTTCAGTTTTTCAGCCTTCAGCGCAGAAAAGGTAAATGAGAATTTCGAATACTTATGGGTAAGATTCTTTTGCTTTGACAAGCAACGAGAAGCATGGTTACAGCCTTCTACCAAGATAGAGGCAAAAGGTGAAATTGATTTGTCCTGGTATAACGGCAAGGTTGATATTACATGCCGTTGTCAGGGGGTAAACCAGTATGTACCGACACCAAACAATAACTAACGATGATATGGCAAGTTACAGGAAACGCAATACTGACGGCCCCAACAGCGAAGACAAGGCTCTTGATCTGTTCGCTGAAATGATGATTGAAAAGCTGGAGACCATCGGTAAGGACTGGAAGAAGCCCTGGTTCACCGAGGGGGCACTCCAGTGGCCCCGTAATCTTTCCGGCCGCGAATATAATGGTATGAATGCGCTGATGCTCATGCTGCACTGCGAAAAGGAAGGATATACTATTCCGAGGTTCTGCACCTTTGATTGTGTACAGAGACTGAACAAGCCGGGCAAGGACGGCGAGGAACTGCCGAGGGTTTCGGTACTGAAAGGTGAGAAATCGTTTCCCGTCATGCTGACTACCTTCACCTGTATCCACAAGGAAACTAAGGAGAAGATCAAGTATGATGATTACAAGAATCTGTCGAACGATGAGAAGGAACAGTATAATGTGTACCCCAAAATGCAGGTTTTCCGTGTGTTCAATGTCGCCCAAACGAATCTGAAAGAAGCACGTCCGGAACTGTGGGAAAAACTGGAAAAGGAAAACGGCCGCCCATTTGTTCATGAAGGCGAAATGTTCAGCTTTGAACCGGCAGACAGGATGATACGCGACAATCTGTGGATCTGCCCCATCAATGTAAAACATCAGGATGATGCCTTCTATTCAATAAGTAAGAATGAAATCACCGTTCCTGAGAAAGTTCAGTTCAAGAGCGGGGAATCATTTTATGGAACTCTGTTCCATGAAATGGGACACTCGACGGGCGCTGAAGGTGTATTAAACCGATTCAAACCGACCGCATTCGGATCAAAGGAGTACAGCGATGAAGAACTTGTAGCTGAATTATGCGGAGCTCTGACTGCCCAACGATACGGTATGACAAAGCATATCAAAGAAGACAGCTGTCCGTATCTAAAATCGTGGCTGGATAACCTGAAGGAGTCCCCCCAGTACATTAAGACCGTGCTTATGGATGTGAAGAAAGCATCATCCATGATTACGCAGAAGATAGACCAAATTGCCAGGGATATAGAAATTGAAAAAGCCGAAAAGGAGCAACAAGCTGAAGCACCAAAGGAAAAGATGTATTATGCATCTGTAGCCTATCTGCAAATGTCCGATGATACCAGGCAATTGGAAGAGCTGAAGGACAAGGGCGACTATAATGGTCTGCTTGCTCTCGCCAAAGAGTATTATGACGGTAACGGCATGGATGAACAGTACACATATGCCTCACCATTACAGAATCGTGGCGATGACCTGCTGATTGAGGACGAGAATTTTGCTGTAGTTTATAATGGCAGTGTAGGCGGAACCTTTGACGTGATGCTGAAATACACAGAACAGGAAGTTCGAGACCATATCCGCAGGTACGGTATAGGCAGAGCCAGCAATGATGTGAAAGAGGTGGCAAAAACTATGGTAGCAGAACAATTTGCGGAAATATCACAAAAGAATATTCCGGCCTTTGAAATGCCCAATGGCGAAGTGCTGTATATCAGCTATAACAGGGAAAAAGACACATTGGACGTAGGCTCTGTAACCAATGCAGGACTGGCGGTACAGCACAGTTTCGAATATAACCATGATAAGGCGCTGGATGACAACCTGACGGAGGTGAATGAAAAACTGGAAAATATGGAAGAATACCGCGAGGAGGAAGAAATGGAACGAAGCGGATTCAGGAGGTAAAACAGGCAATTACCAAACGGAGGGACGGTAGCGTTTTTCCGCCCCTCTTGTTTTTCACCCCTGTTCCTGCTCAAAATATTCCTTATAATCCATTTCATCAATGGTCAGTTCGTCAAGTTCCCAGTCATATTCTACATCCGGCATTCTTGAATAAGGGAAGTTTACAGTGTAACCAATCTGTCCATAGGAACAGAAAAGCGGTGTCACACAGATCTCACGACCGTAATAACTCTGCTGGCTGCAGTATCTGCGCCAATTGAAACGCCCTGCGATAATGTTTTTACATAAACGCCATAGGAACTTATCATCCTTTGTCATAACTCACCTCCTATCTGGACAAGTAACAAATTTTCGGGACGTTCTGAGAACCAATAACTATCATGGTCAATATATACGCATCTGTCTTTGATATTGTCCGGTTTCTCGAATGCCAATACCTCATAAGGACCAAATACAAGGCCGGCATCATTTGTGAAAACAACCATATCGCCAACTTTCATTTTACTATCCGTTTTCATGACCTCTGAAAGTCTGTCATAAAACACCTTTCCGTCAGCTTCCCGTTCTGCTTTCCAACGTAAGAATGCTTTCTTGTAACTTCTGCCTGAATTTATCGGAGAAAGTTCAGTGGGATAAACCTCCGCTTCAGAGCCTGAAGCTGCAATAAGAATAATACTATCGTCCTCTATAACCTCCGGAACAGAAACAACTTGATAAACTCCGTCAGAGAGTCCTTTGTCAGGGTCATGCCAGAACAAAACATTTCCTTCCTTGATAAAATCGTATTTTCCCATAATCCAAATATTTATTAAGTTTATTTATTTCCCTTAATTTGAGCCTTTAGACTCGCCGTAAGGTTGATTTTTACGTGCGAACATCACGACGGAAAAAAGAATGGCAACAAGGAACAGAGGATGAAATTTTATGAAATACCGTAATCTCTGATTTCGGAAAGTTTCGGAAAAATTCGACGATGTAGCGGAGCGGTACTTAGGAGGCCATTCCATCCGCCGTACATTTGCTGAGTAAAAAACAAAATGACGCGAGCTTATTGCTAAATCAGAGATTTCTTAAAGATGTAAAAAAGGAAGAACAGAAAGATAAAAAAAGGAAGTGACAATAAAAAAGGCTGTATTTTCTTTTATCAATGCACAAGGTGCAGCCTGCCGGCAATGAACACCAGCAAGCCACCTATATGACAAAAATCAGAAATGATAATCAATGACACCCCCGATATAAAGCAAAGTACCTGGCTCAAGAGCGCAAACTTCACGCAAGAATTCATAAGATTGCTCCGCATAGGACTGTATGCCATTCTCGTCCGTATAAAACCAATATCCAGTCTCCAAAGGGTCTTTCAGGTACTTTTCAAGCTGATAGACCGGGCCAATCCAATCCTGTATTTTGTCGGGAGTCACAGCCTCGACCCTTAGACGAATACCTGCGATAAAATTCTTCTTCCACTCTTCCGCACCACCCATATAGCGTATTGTGTTTTCAGAAACGAGCTCGAACATACCTTTTGGAAATACCTCATTCACCAAGTTTTCAATATGTAACTGACGTTCCTCATCATCAATTTCTCCACAATAGTCAAAAAAACTGCCTTCACCTTGCATAAGAGTGTCTTCATTCAAATAACTGTCCTTATCAACCATTGTCTGGGTAATCTGAAAAATTTTGCTGTGCATAATACAAAAAATTAAATGTTAGACTTTGTTTTTCCCTCCAGTAGAAGCCTTTCGGCTTCCTTGCAGGAGGAAATTTATATGCAATCCAGACAGCATTCAATGGATGGTAAAAACAAGTAAATGGCAGACGAATTTGACGGAATACCCAAATCTGTGATTTGCGGAAGGCTGCCGACAAATTCAGAAGCAAATTAGCAGAGCGATACTTGATATCCGTCCCGATGCTGTAAATTTGCATCATAAAATTCAGAAGCAAGGATCGGCCGATGACTGCGTAAAAGCATGACAATATAAATGAGCAGAATACTTATAAGCGGTAAATAAAAGAGGGGAAAAGAAAATCCGTACAGGCCGGTAGTAAAAAGGGTATAAAGGCTATGTTGTAAAGAACAAGAAGCAGAGTCATGCTAGTGTTCATAACCCTGCTTCACCAATTTCTATTCTATCACTATAAATTCATCAATGTTGCAAAACGCATTCTCATTGGCATTCTCCCATTCATCAGTTAATTTTTCAATATCTTCATCCGAAGTAACTGGCTGTCCGAATATCTCTTCCAACCATTTGAACATACTTGGCTTATCCTCAAAATATTCGCACTGGTACTCTTCTTCTGGAGTACAAATATCGGCACGAAATTTATCTGTAAAATACTTTCCATCCCTATCATTTGTCTGAAACACTCCCATACCTGGCTCTTCGCTCAGAAAATAATAACTCAATGAAGGGAACTTTTGCCTTATCAGGTCAAAGACTTCATTACAAGGCCCCCATGCTGTTTCTGTCGAGAATTTCAAAGTATCTTGCTCCATTTCAAGATTACTCCAGTCTCCTCTGCAATAGACTTTATTCCAATCAGCTCCAAGAGCGTTTACCAGACATCCTAACCACGCTGTACCGAATCCGTTTTTAACGGCTGGTGTCTTCCTTTTTTCGAGGCCATGCATAATACCATAAAGTTTCTTAACCTCTTTCTTGTCACCTTCAATGACATACGAACTACTGCACCAATTTGGCATAATTTCAAGTTTTTAATTGTTAAACATTTTATTTTCCCTTTACTTGAAGCTTTTTTAGCTCCATTTCATTGTCGGGAATGAATTTTACATGCCGAAAACAAAAGCGTGAAAGGATGGTAAGCCAAGTAAGCAGTAATGATTTTGTTGGAATACCCAAATCTTTGATTTGTGGAAGGCTGCCGGTAAAATCAGATAACTGATAGTGAAACGATGCTTGGAATCCTTCCGTACGCTTTACCTTTGCATGGTAAAATCAAGACGGCAAGGATAAATGGTGAAACAAGGGTATATACTACCAAAATAAAAAAGGCTATCTTTATATAAAAGGCAGGACACGATTGTATATAAAAGTGCCTTATCCCCATAAGGTTACAAAAAAGTGGAACAGGATAATATCATTCCTGTTCCACTCGCAATATATTCATATTTTCCTGAACTCATAAATGTGGCAAAAAGCCGAATTGTCAGTATCATACCATCGTTTATTCTGTTTTTCAATATCATCGGCAGAAGTAACGATAATACCAAGTATATCTCCAAGCCATTTATACAGACTTTGTTCATCTAAAAAATGCTTATGCTTAAATTCTTTTTCCGGAGTATAAACATCGACACAATACTTATCCTTGAAATATTTTCCCTCCTTATCATTGGTAAGGTATTCAACCATTCCCGGTTCTTCACTCTGAAAATAATATCTGATTGAAGGATATTTTCTGCAAATAAGGTCAAATACCTGATTACAAGGTCCCCATGCCGTCTCTGTCGTAAACCTCAGTGTATTTCCTCTTTTGCAGACTGCATTCCATTCCCCACGGCAAGACACTTTTTTCCAATCTTCTCCCAAAGCATCAACAAGACAGCCAAGCCAGGTTATTCCGAAACCGTTTTCAACGAATGCTTTTTTTCTTCGTTCCAGCTTTTTCATTATTCCATAAAGTTTTTTCACTTCGTCTGCACTGCCTACCAAGACATAACTGCTACTGCACCAATTTGGCATAATTCTAAGTTTTTAATTGTTAAACATCTTTTTCCCTCTTCTTTGAAGCTCTTAGCTTCATTGTCGGGAATGAATTTTATATGCTTAGAATACCAGCGATAAGGGATGTTCAGACATGTAAATTAAGGAGTATTTTTTTAGAATACCCAAATCTATGATTTGTGGAAGACTTCTGAAAAAATGTGACGTAAATTAGCAAAGCGGTACATGTAGTACACCCTAAGCTGTACCTTTGCATAATAAAATCCAGCCGACAATAACGCCAAAAGAGCAAAATAAAGATGAGATACAATTAGTACGGAGTCTAGAACAGAAAAAGGAACGTTCGGAGTAAAATGGAAATTATCTCAGAGAAATAAGGGAAAGAATATCATACCTATTTTAATAAAAAAATGGCATATGAATTATAGAACTTCATACACCATTTTCTATTATAAATAGAGATTAAATACTTTCAATATAGTTCAATGATGAAAATATGCTAAAATTACATATGAACCAATCCATGTAAAAATACAATAGGCAAAGAAAAGACACCGGCCTATCAACAATCGAATTTCTGATTTTCTAGAATACTCTTCAAGAAGAGCCTGTAACTTTTCCTGTTTAAAATATCTATTATATACAAAAAATATAAATGGAGTTAATATAATTATCGCATATATCCAAGATGACAACTCCCATTTTGTTGTAATAGGAAACCTTGGCAATGTAAAATGGGCATAATATTCTATTATTTGAATTATAGAAGCAAAATTAAAAAATAAACAAACTGATATAAACATAACAGAGTCTGATTTATGTCCACCATCCTTTAGATACTTCCGCTTCAAAAAAAAATAATATGTCCAGTATGAAATTTCTTTTAACATTACTAATATCTTTTAGCAGGGGCAGGTCCGATATATGTCTGTTTATGTTTGTAATGTCGTTTTATAATTTGCTCTTGTGAAGGCAATATAGGAATAACTACACGCAAATTATCTAAAGGCTGCGTTATTGTACCATAATTATTCGGATTGATAGAAATATTAGGTCTTTCAAATGCGCCTAACGAATCTAATCCCCAATACACCAAACCTATTGTAAGACCTATCCAGCCACCAATAATAGCAGCAGCTCCAGATACAAGAGTATTTACCGTAGCTTTTCCATAAGAAATTTGTCCATCTTTTGCTCCTGCATAATCAATAACAACTCCGACAAAAAATATTTTTCGACCCATATTCTTTGCCAAAGAAGTTACTTTATATGTTTTAATACGAGCACGACTTCCTCCCTGCCACCCATTACCATAAATTTTAGGAGAAAATTTACCAGCCTTATAGAATCTTGCTGTAGCTTTAATATTTGATAGTTCTACCAAACTAGCTATGGTTCCTATTGTGGATATAGAATTTGCAGTATTTTCATGCCACATGTATGTTTTTGCCTTCTCATTATCAATTAAAGCAGGGTTATTAACCCACAATGGCACTGAATCTGAAAAAGAAATAAGCCCATAACTACCATCTTGATTTCTTAGAATATCGTGAGTTCCTAAAGGATCAATCTCTATAGCCGCTGTTTTTTGATTATCAAAAGTTACCTTTCCTTTAAAGTTAAGATTACTTTGTAATCTATTGTGCAGTTCTTGTTGGTTTAGTTGTTCCCAATGATCTGTCATAGCGAAGAAAATTATAAATAAAGTAGATGGACATTAAATGCCCATCTACTAACTTGACAAAATTATTCCTGACGATATTCACTTTCCCAAACAGCTTCTTCCGGGCCGTCACCTTTGTGACCGGCAAGCTGAATGACGAAACTCTTAGCAGGGAAGAACGGTGTAATATGTATATCCAACAAGATACGGTCTTTCTGGTTCGGATCCTGTTCAATCTTCACCACCTTAAAGCGTTCGATAAGTTTGTTGGGCCCCATTACACTATCCAGGAACTTTACAATCTGAGAGCGTAAATCCGCTTCTGTACGAGTGTTCCAGTTTTCAAATGCACGACGGTTGAGGAAGTCAAACAATACTTTCGTAATATAGTCGAACACACGTACAACAGAATAAGTCTGCAAACCGAGGTTATCTCCATTGAACAAAGTTTTGGCAGAGAAAGCCATTACTTTGCTATATTCATTAACCATCGGAACAAGTCCCATCCGTTCAAGTTCAGAGATTTCACTACGCTTCAAGTCAAAACGAACACTTTCAACTTCATTGAGTCCTCCAAATTTCTTTCCGGCAACAACCTGAGACATCAATGTCCCATAGATTTTACCGGCGAGTGCTGTTGATGGCGGAACATAAAGATTCTCTTCTTCTCCTACGGAATCCTCCTTTGCACGGCCAAGCAGCCAGTTACATGTCATCACTGTATTTGACTTGAAAGCATCACCACTTGTGTGATCTGCATTAAAGAATATATCAATTACATCATCAGGAGACTCCAAGTCTTGGAAGTCTGTAATAAGGAATGCCTTGTTGTCATAAGCCATCTTAGACCATTTGTCCAAAATAGCATTAGAGCCCAAATAACCAGGCACAACAAGCAAAGAATAATTACGGCGTAAATCCAGACGGTCAAAATTCTGTTTCAATTCTTTGTTGATATAGTCAGCAAAAACAGTATTATCCAAATCACGCAACTGTTCCATACTGGCATTAACAATTGTAACATTCTTGACCTTGTCATTTTCCGTATTTTTATAGAAATATGCAACGGAACGGTAAGCTACTTCCAAATCATGGGTACGAGCCAATGCGGCTTTCAAATTCTTATTCAACAGTTCTTCAGCCTGAAGAGCTGTTTCCTTAGCCTTATCACGCATTTGCTCTGTGGTGGTATTGTTGCGGAGCAAATCCACCCACACACCTAAACGTCTGACGAGAGCTTTACGCTCAGCATCCCACTGTGCATCAGTCAAGAAAATATTTCGACGAGCCTTCCTGTTGGGATTCATGTTTGAATACCCGTCAATAATATTTTCCAAAAATGAAAATCCACCGAATTCTTTCAGGCGATCTATCGCGGAGGCAGAAGCGGCCTTACCTTGAGAGGTTGTTTGGACAGAAGTAGAAGTAGCCGTTGCAGCCGGTTGTAGTTTTTGTTCATTTTCAGGTTTCATAAATCTCAATTTTAAATTTTAGACTTAGATTGAGCTTCATTAATCTCTTGCATAGAGATTTCCAGAACTTCAGCCAAAGCTTCCCTCAAAGCAGGATTTTCAATCACTTTCTGGAGAGCCTTATTGGAAGAAAGTTGACGGGCAATTTTGATACTTTGTTCACGTTCGATATCCAATTCACTCAAGAACTCGCTGTTCTCCTTAATTTTACCCGCTCCAAAATCTCCAAGGCCTTTGAATGTCATGACCTCTTTTACTTCGTTACCTTCTGCATCTATATGTTCCAGTTGCACGGTAGGTTCAAAACGCTCAAACACATCTTCTATGGTCTGCAAACCGTAAACACACTCAGGCTCAGAAGGAGCATCGTCTGTCAGTTTCTGGACAATTAAAGTTCGGTTGGAAGGGATCTCGGCTATAGATTCATTCGCATCGACCTTAACTTCATTGCCACCAATTCCGTAATTGTACATTCCCATAAATCTCTTCTTTTATGTTAATAAATCGTTTTTATTCTCTCTTAAGATGCATCGGGCGCAATATACGAATTTATTTTTGTTTCATCAAATTTACATAGAAGAAGCTTATGAAAAAACTTAGTGTTTTTAATAAAAAACCGTATATTTGCGAAAAACATAAATAAATAATTGATATAAGAAATCATGAGTTATCTGAAAATACCAATAGATTTGAAGGCAGCTGTAAGCGGGAAGCTAGAAAGGTGTTCTTATGAGGAATCCATTGCACAGCAGATTATGTTGCTGATTGTTTCACGCTATGGAGAGGTAACCGGTAAAGAAAGTTACGGCTCTGTAATATGGGAGCTGGAATTCAGTCAATTGGTAAAAATCAGCGATTGGGAAAATAAGGTTCAGGAATCTTTGTTGCAAGCCATAACGACGTATGAACAGCGCTTGAAAGAGGTAACTGTAAATGTGGTTTTATCCGAGATTGACGATGAGAACAAGAAAGAGACTCATGTACGCAGAAAAGCTCAAATAACAGTGAGAGGAAAAATAAGTTCAACGGACCAACCGTTCTATTTCAGCACGCTTGTTTATATAAGTCCGTTATCACAATAAAATAAACAGTAAAGACTATGCCAGACAAAAGACATATTGAAATAAAGGAAAGAATTCTGAGATTCGCTATGGAACTATGGGGTATCAATGACTCACGTAATATGGACCCCGTGGTTGATTTGTTATTGGATGTCTTCGCATATGAAACGGCCCGTCTGCATCAGGAAATAAAAGCGTCGGACTCCCGTTTGCTTTATCAGTTGTCACGTATACTTATAGACAACAAATGGGCTTTGCCTATTCCGGCTCACGCATTAATGTCTGTAGCCCCCAATAATGATGAGACCTGCATACTTAATGCGGAAGATCACTTCTATACAGAAAAATTCATCTTCGGTAAAGAAAGCGTGCAAGTATTCTTTACTCCTCTTTTCAATTATCCTCTGGTGAATGCCCGGCTCCGTTTCATTGCCCACGGTGATACTATCAAAACTATTTCTGAGAAAAGTATTGCTTCCAATGTATTCCTCAGCCGTAAAGATCAGATTGAATCATACGTCATCTGGCTCGGTATTGATATAGACGAAGAACATCTGGCAGAAACACAGGAAATGACACTTTGCCTGATTCCTGATGACACTTCCTTTGTCCCATTCTTGCAAATGGCCCGTTTTTTCGATTCCAACGGGAAAAAGATACCATCCCAATCAGGTCTTTCAGTGGAGGATCCGTTCAATAACGCCCATTATTTTGAGGAAATAAAAGACTTCTACAATGATTATTTTATTAAAATCAATCTGGCAGAAGCAGACAAATCACTAAAAACATTACTACAAATCATACCTCAGACCAATCAGGGGACTCAGGATATAGATATAAAGAACAGATACTTTTGGTTAAAACTCCGTTTACCTGAAGTGTTCAATTTGCAAGATTCCCTTGATTCACTGAACATATATCTGAACACATACCCTGTAGTAAACAGAAAATTGGTTTATAAACAACATAATTTTGCAACCAACGGGCGTTATGTCCCTCTTCCATGTCCAAAGGGGGCTTATTTCCTTAACATACGCTCCATTTGTGACAATACTGGAAAGGAGTATCCCAACAGGCTTCAGCAGTTTGAAGAAAATCCGACAGGTATTTTTGACTTGTATTTCGGTGACCTGGAACGCTTTGATTCGGATAGTGCCATTGACCTGATCAGCCAGATTCTGCAAAGAATCAGAGAAGACGGAAATGCCTTTTCCGCATTAAATCCTGATTTGCTGACAGCGCAACTGAAAGAGTTGTTCTCAAAACTTACCGAGATAGAGAAAAGTGTAGAAAGCGTAAACAGGGATGAGAAAAGACAACGCATTTTTGCTCTGACAGTACCAGCCCCCAATGCTACGAGTGCGGAAGTAAAATTCTGGATTACTTCAGGACGACTGGCTAACGGACTTGATGAAAGGGCATTTATCCAACAGTTCAATATGGAGAAATATGATGCAACAAGTCTTGTTTTCAGAACTCCCGTTCAAGGCGGAATCGTGCATACCGAAGAATCCAATCTGGTACACAGCCTGAGATATGGACTTGTCAGCAGAGACAGAATCGTATCAAAGCAGGATATATATAACTATATCTACCACAAGATAGGAAACAATGTAGAGAATATACAGATTAAGGACGGTGTTGCCATTTCTCCGGAAAGGAAAAAAGGATTCGTCCGCATAGTTCAAGTTGAGATAAAATTAAAACAAAATATAGGAGACTTCTTGGATCTGTCCGTTTTCGCTCATTTTCTTGAAAAGGATCTGACTGAAAAGTCCGTATGCAATTCATCTTATAAAATTGTATTCTTATGATAAACAACGACTACAGCCCCAGTCTTGTTTCTGCCATAAAATTGGCCCAATCAATGGCCAGGCAGGAACGACAAAGTACATACGGTGTCCCACATCTGGTGTTAGCCATGCTGACAGAAAGTACGGGTCTTAAAGAAATCCTACAATCCATGCAAAAGGACGTTGCCTATCTGATGGATTGGTTTGACACGCGCAAAGAAATGTACACATCGTCGGAAAGTGACTCTGACGAAATATGTGCGGATGACGAATTGTCCAAAGTTCTGGATGAAGCGGAACGCTCCAAAATAAAGCTGGGAAGCGATCACATTGATGCTCTTTGTGTGTTTACGGCCATATCCAGAGAAGGTGTTATCTATTCGCACCAGCAAATAGAATTACTTGGGGTAAGCGAAGAGGATATTCTAAAATATTATGATGCCCTTACACCAGCCTATTCCTTTCAGGGGGAAGAAAACCAGATACTGGCCTCGTTTCCATACGCTGAAAATCTGAAGACAGAAGCAACCATCAAAAACGGAAGTATAGTGGTGGGCAGGGACAAAGAAATCAGAACCATGCTTGAATGCCTGGAACGCTCAGAAAATAAAGCCATAATGATAATAGGCGATTCCGGTATAGGAAAAACATCCATAATCAATGCCTTTGTAAAAGAAATATGTTACAATAAAGACGAAATGCTGCAACAGGTTTCTGTTGTAGGAATGAATACAGCCAAATTACTGGCCGGAACATCATCGGAAAATGAGATATCCCAAAAGACTGTGGCCCTGATACATAAACTGAAACAAATTGAGCAGGTAGTTCTTGTGATAGACGACCTCCAGGTGTTGCTGGAAAACGGTAATACGGGTAAATCGACAACTCTGATAAATATTCTCAATGCCCAGATTGGTGAAGGAGCCTGCAATCTCATATTTACAATTACAAAAGATGCATACCGTAAACATATAGAAAAGCAATCTATAGAAAGCAAACTGGTTGTCATAAATGCGGAAGAGCTGGATTATTCCACTCTATTGTGTGCCTTACACCTGCACAAAAAGGAAATAGAAAGCCATTACGGACTTGAAATTTCAGAAGACTGCATTCCTAATGTAATACAATTATCACGCCGATATTTCAAGGAACGCAGTCTCCCATCTGCAGCAATTGATCTTTTGGACAGAACTTCTGCCGCAGTACGGCTTTGCAACAAAAATGCAAGAAATACAATAGAAAATATCCGGGCGGAATTCGAACGCCTACAGGAGAATACAGAAGAAACAATTCAGAGCTCCGATTTACAATTGCTTTACCGGATGATTTTCAATAAAATAGGTTCTGTCATAACATCAAAACTTTCAGATACCTATACATGGAATGATGAAGACAAATATGAGGTAAAAATCCATTGGATTAATAAAATCCTGACAGAGCTGGAAAATCTATCACTCCGCACCATAGGAACTGTAACAGCAGCGGAAATTGAAGCAATCGTGGCCGAATGTACCAATATTCCTATAGGAAAAATACAGGCCAGAGAAAAAGACCGACTTCTCGGTATAGAATCAAAGCTCAGGGAAAGAGTCAAAGGTCAGGACAAAGCGATTGCCACCTTGTCTGATGCCATTATCGAATCACGAAGCGGATTGAGTGACCCCAAAAAGCCCATAGGCTCTTTCTTTTTCCTTGGACCTACCGGAACTGGTAAAACTGAGCTGACTAAATCATTGGCGGAACTGCTTTTTGACAATGAATCTGCCATGATCAGGTTTGATATGTCTGAATTCAAGGAAGAGCATTCAGCAGCCCTGCTTTATGGAGCACCTCCGGGATATGTCGGCTACGAAGAAGGTGGTCTGCTGGTGACACAAATCAGACAAAAGCCATATTCCGTAGTCCTTTTTGATGAAATCGAAAAAGCACATTCCAGCGTATATGATGTATTTCTTCAAATGATGGATGAAGGTAAGATACATGACAAACTGGGTAGAGAAGGTGATTTTTCCAACTCGATAATCATTTTCACATCCAACATTGGAAGTCAATGGATTGTGGATCAGATACAGGCCGGCCATACCCCAACATCTGCAAAACTTATTGAGGTTATGGCCCAATACTTCAGACCTGAATTTCTTGGACGACTGACTGAGGTGGTACCATTTTCTCCTATAAATGAAAATGTGGCAAAAGAAATCTTCCTATTGCATTTTTCAAGATTGAAAAAGCAGCTATTAGAACAAAAGAACATCAACCTTGAACTGGCGGAAGAGACACTCCAATACCTCTCACAAAAAGGATTCTCACCAAAATACGGTGCACGTCCTATAGCAGGAGTTATAAGAACGTATATAAAAAAAACGGTATCAAGACTTATCGTTTCGGAAGAAATCAAACCAGGTGACAATATTGTAGTCAATCTCAGAAATAACGAACTTGTATGGGAACTCCAATAGACAGGAAAGAAAAAATAAACGAACTGAAACGCAGCAGTGCAAACAATTACATTGCCGAAGTCTTTTTTGAAGAATTGCAGTTCATCCTCAAGGAAGACCTGCTGGATTCTCTCATGATAATTTGTCATGGGATGAATCCGCGTGTCCACTCCAAAGACATTCTGAGCGCTTCTTTACGTTATTTTTCTACGCCAAATTCATACAAGGAAGTTGTTACCCTGCATCTTGCAAGGAACAGTATGTATCATCAGCTTCCGGAACTCCTGTTCCATCCCCTTGTCATAAGCACACCGGGAATGAGCAACAAGGAAATTGTGGATGCGATACGTGACAACAAAAAAAAGGAGAAGGAGCTGATTTCTTTTTTTATTCCATTCGATACAGCCTTCTTCAAGGAACGTGTCAAAATCATCGACCGTGATTTGAATTTCTTTTCAAATCCAACAATGCGTGAAAATCTGAACCACCTTGTAGAAACGATGCTTGGCATACCATTGGATATCACTGACCATCAAAAGTACAAGCTGTTCCTTTTTCTTTGCAATTCGGATGAATACATGGAGAATCTCCCGGCCATTGAAAGGATGTTTTCTGTTGTTCTTGATCTTGAAGTCAGGCTCAGGTATATACCACATGTGATTACCATTTCACAATATTCGCCTATCAATGAAGGTATTCTAGGAGAAAACCTTGGATTGAACGGAGAAGTGGAATGTGAAGGTGATGATATGGAAGCAACCATAGTCTTCGGACAGTCTGAAAATTCAGAAGACTACAACGGACAATCACGAATCGACAATATTGTAACAAAGATACTGAGTTTCTTTATACTTTCATTCAGAGAAATACATATAAAACACCTGATACAGGGACATACTGACTGTATTTTGGGAGAAAACCGCTTGGGATATGATATGAATCTATAAACAACAGATAAAAAAGTTAGAATATGGAAATGTTATTATCTTTTTTCTTTAAATACCTGTTAGCACCACTGCTCGTAACGGTCATGCTGTTTTTTCTGAACGGCATGAAAAATCTAAAACGGAAGCTGAGTATGAAAAAAGCCATTATATTCATACTTATTTCAGCTTTGATAATTACCCTTCCCTGCCTGTTGGGACTTCTCAGGAATGAATTCGTATGGGGCGGACTTCTTCTGACAATCCTATGCTATATCGGACTGGGGTTTATTTTCTGGAAGTACACAGAATCAGATTCTTTCAAAGCAATCGGACTTGGAGAATCCACAGGAGGAACAATACTGCTGTTGTCCGTATCCGGCATACTCGGAGGATGGATATATTACCTTATATTTGAGAAGATAAGCAATCTTCCGTATGCCATTTGGGGAGCGCTGAATGTACTCTGGTTCATAGTACCTTACATGGTTATGCTGGGCAGAAAACTGTTTCTGCTTATACCGCCTCCCATCTATGCTCCGTGGGAATTGGAATTCGGGACTTTCGACCGTAACTACTGGGACAATATTGACAGCTTTGAATTCAAGTCCGTAAAAGTGAAAATCAACCGCAAGATAGGAGACAAGAATTACGCTTCGCTGGTTGTAAAACTGCCGGACGGCATTTCTCTGGGAAACTGGTTCAACTGGTTTATAGAAGATCAGAACCGCAGATTTCCACAGAATAGGATTGAAACAGGAAAAGACGGTTACAAGGTGGGATGGACTTTTTATACAACAAAATGGTTCAGTTATCCGCTGCTGATACGGATTCTTGATCCACACAAGGACAGCAAGCAGAACAAAATCAGAAACAACCGACCTATATATATCAGAAGAGTAAAATTAACTTCAACAAAAGAGTAAGCATATGAAGATAGAACATTTACCGATTAATTGGGTCAACGGAGTAAAGTTGACAAAGGATCATTTCTTCGGGAATTATTATAACATGATAGAATCTCTATATGGAAGCATTGAAGGCCAACTCACGGACTATAATTATGGTATCGGGAGAGCATTGGACGACTCAAATGACAATGTAGAATTCGATATAGCCGGAGAATCCCTTGAGACCCTGTGTGTACGGCTGAAGAAATGTAACGGACTGACAAGAGGCGGTATTCCAATCATCTTCTATGAAGGACTATATGGAGATTATGTACCGACAGCGACATTGCCAGACAGCAACCCACTCGCTATTGAGGACAATGTATTCCTTATTCTTGTATCAATAAATCCTTATGAGATGATCCCCATAGGTGAACCAGATCCAGAAGTTGTACCCTTGCATCATCCTCACGTACTGCCGAGCATAAAGATGCATATTATACCCAAAAGCCAAACGAACAAGGCATTTTACAACAAAAACTTTCTGATAATCGGAGAAATAAAATCCCATGGAAACGCATTTGCTGTAAACCGCCAATATATACCGCCATTACAGAAATCTGTCTATCATGACGGCTTGAAATCGTTCATAAATCAACTGACTCATATCCTGCACAACATACGGGAAGATATAAGGACGATATACAGCCGCAACCTGTCGGACAAACGCAGGGATGCGCTGGCCAATAATACGTTTGTCCTGTGCAATGCATTCAGCAGTTTTTATAACAGCCATATTTTCTTTATAGAACAGATAGCTCAAGAACAGCCTCCTATTTTTCTTATCCGGGCAGTCAATGAATTGGCAAACGGATTCGTTTCCGCCTTACAGACCTTGTCTGAAACCATGCGTGAGGAGCTGCTGCAATATTATTACGAGTGGACCAATATTACTCCATCAGACTTTATGCACAGTATTGAAAAAGTTGCCGGTATTACATACGAGCATACGGATATCAGTTCTTCACTGCATACTTCAGGCGCATTCCTTTCTCTTCTGGAACGGATGTTCCACAAAATGGGGGAACTGGAATATATCGGCCTTGTGAGAGAAAATATTGTAGTCGGAGAAGAAAGTACTGCTTCACCTCAAGAAGAGAAGAAAAAGAAATGGTCTTTCATGTAATTAAAAAATCTGAATTATGGAAGCAATGAACATAGAAGAGCGCAAAAGCGCCAAGTGGAAATTCTCCATCATATTCGCCGTCACTTTACTGGTCATTGCCTTATGCGGCAGTATCTCGATTGTGACAGCACAGAGAGGAATCGCACTTCTTGAAAACAAAAAGTCGGAATACGACGAAGTGTTCAAGAAACAGGCTGAACTCAATTTTCAGATTGAAGAACTGTTCCGTGAACTGAACAGTCTGAAAACCAAGAAGCGAAATGCGAGCGAACACAAGCATTTGCAAAATCTGATAACCAAGAAGCGCCAGCTGATGGAGAATGAGATAACCAGCTTCGCATCCAACAAGCAGAACTATGAGGTATACAAGGTAATGCTCGACCAGATAAAAGAGATACAGGTTACCATGGATAACCTTGACCGTGAAGCTAAAAAAAGAGAATCCAATATTGAGCAATTGGAGAAATGCAGGAATAAGTATCAGGAATTAACAAAAGAAAAATTGCAGAAACCATGACAAAAGATGAAAATATATGGGGTAATGTACGCTTTGCGATATTGCTGGTGTTTACCGTAGTGCTGACCTTTATCATCCTATGCAAGTATGTGTTTGATGTTCCAATGAAAGAAAGCTCGGAGCTGATCAAGGACATCAACCACTCGGAAACCATATTTACCGAACAAAAGGAACATGCAAAAAAATCTTCGGTAATATGGAATCAAATCGATTCATTGGATTTCAACGCATACCAGGTACAGCGTATGGATGAAATAAAGGGAAAAATATATGGCCTTCAGGAAATCTACACCAAAAACGGAATGAATTCGAGATTCATGTTCGGTGCACTGACTTCCAAGACATTAAGATTCCAGTTTGACATACAGGAAGAACTGAGTGCCCTGAAACACAACAATGAGCTAATAGAAAAAGACCTGGAAGAATGTAAAGCTAATCTATAAGCGATATGGATAACAAGAGAAAAATTATCATCACCGCCCTTGGTATACTTGCCATAGGAGGTATAATCATCATCCTGTTGTTGCCCTCCAAATCCCAACTGAGCAACATCGACTTTTATGTATTTGATTCCAATGACAATTATCATTACGAAGTGAATGAGAAACTGGAATTTATGATAAACGATACAGTTGCCGTAAAAGGAAGAAAACTGTTGTGGCAGATGGGAAACGGTGATGCAATAAGCGATAAAAGCAATATGAAATACAGCTATGAATCTCCGGGTAAATATTTGGTAACCTTGAAAATAGACAACAGTTATACCATCAACAAATACATAAAAGTAATATCCGGAACTGAACGCGCAGCCATTGATTCTGTTCCGCATATCTATGGTGTGTCTGAAGGCTATCAGGGAGAAGAACTTGTCTTTGCGGCAGAGGGATATGGCATGAATTCCTGGCAATGGGAATTTGGAGAAACCGGTACTGTGGATGCATACGACCAGCAGGTAGTCTATACCTATGAGAATCCTGGAGAATATACTGTAAAACTGCAAACGAATACAACGCAGTATCCTGTAAAACATCACATAACAATCCTGCCACGCTTTGAAAAAGTAGAAGAAATAGTAACAGTAGATTCACTCGTGCTGGCACAGAACGACATCCGCAAACATTTGCAAGCCATTGCAGATGCGCGCGTTTCACAGCACTCTGTCTATTACGAACACTATAACTACATACGGAACAAATACTTCTGTATCCCTGCTGACAGGGTCGCAGTCGTGGTAAACGGAGACAAATACAATGACTTTACCGGTTATTGCCAAGGGCTTCATTTCCTCGAAAGCAATACCAAACGTCGCGTCCGTATTGATGAAGTACTTATCGACAAACTTCATTGTGTATCAACTATACAAATAACCCAAAGTTACACAGAGAGATGAAACAGAAATATTACAAATCCATAGCCATATTATTTCTGGTGTGGGCCGGATGCAGTATGCCCGTACACGTATCAGGGCAAGTATCTGCATGGAACAGAACCAGAACAACAGGAAAAAATATATTCAACTATCTGCCGGATGCCGAAAAAAATCCTGCAGTCAAAAAAAACAGAAGCAATCTGATTGTCTACTCTGACAGAAATGGTAACCAGGCATACGAGGATGCTTATTTCCAGCGTAAAAGAGGAAAACAGGAAATTGGTATCCCATACTACATCATTGATGAAGAAAACGGGAACTACAGTCTTGTCCGTGCCGATCAAGACATTATAGGCAAGCCCAAGGTGTTTTACAGCTTCCTGTTATCCAAGAAAAGGCATTTCAAAGAACCTTCTAAGGTCGAATATGCCGGATGGATCCCTGCAGACAATATTCTGATGTTTGACCATGCCTACATTGATAAAGAAAACAATCAGCCAGTAAAATTCCGTGTAGGACTGACGCAGCCGAAGCGATTGCTAGACATGGGCAGATATTTCAGAGGAGACACGTTAAGCGTATTCGGCGAGCCTCTCCTGAAAAACAAGATGGAAGGAGGTCTGTTAAGCGGACAAATCGTCTATGCCTACAAGTACGACAAAAGCAAGCGCTCCGTACTGGTATCAGATTGTCCCACTCTGGACGATGATTCCCGAAAAGTATTCGGATGGATACCTTCTGACCTGATTGCAGAAGTCGGCCAGAACAGGTCATTCCTACTGAGTGACGGGGATTATACCGATTCAATTCCCGGACTAACCCAAATGCATGATACCATTCAGATACAGGAAGCCAGCCTGCAGTCAAGGATACTGTTTGACTATGCAGGTAATGCACGACAATCCGGTTTGTCGGAATCCGGACACACGGATATCAATATTCCAGTTCTGGTATGGAACAGCAGATGGAATAATCTGATAAACATCAAAGGAGGAAACATCCATTCTTCTGATATCAGACGTATGGAAAAAGAAAATAATCTGGTAAACATCCATTTCCTTTATTTCGAGCATGAGCAGCAACGTGCAAATATGCTTTGCAATACCCTGCAAAACATGAAAATGAAATTATCCCCGGATGTACAATACAGATTCACTGCCACATGTATATCCAATACAGGTAACCGTTACTCCCAAGTACTTTCCGATTTTTCCAAATGGATCGATTTCATTACGACTGACAGCATTCAATTTTCATCCCCACGCGGAAATACAGGACTAAACAGCGCTTTGAGCAATATCATGAATACGATAAACGGAAATGTCTTTGATAAAAATCTGTTTATCATATTAGGCAGCAATCAAAATCTGAAAATAAATGAAAGCCTGATAGCCAGAGCGGGACAAAAATCAGCCAGTTTTCTGTTTGTACAGACAAACCGCTCTTATGATACGCCATATCAGGACTTTGTCCTTCAAGCCAAGTCAACACTGGATGAACTGTCACGGCAATATGTGAACCATATAGCCAACTATATCGTAGATGACAAGCTGGTCAAACCGGAACTTTTCCGGAATATGGAAACAGACGAGGCCAATATCTTTTTGTTTGACGTACCCTCGAAGAGCCTTTCAGCAGGAGGTATCATATTCCCCAAAGGAAGAGGTATCCTTCACAACACAGCCTTGGAACTTGCACTGGATTCTATCAACATGAATATTCAAATGACAAATGAAACATTGCTGGAATCCTTGCAATATCATGAAAGCAAACTGGGAACATTAAGGAGCCGCCCGACAAATGACCTAAAAGAAATTATCAGAAAAGTATATAAAAATGATACCATACGAATGGAAAGAATAAGCCGCAACAGCGTGTCAGACACTTATTTCACAAAACTTTCCATACCAGATTCAACACTTTGCAAATATGAGGAAGGATACATTTTCAGTGAAAAGGAACTGGAAAACCTGTTACAGAACTATCGAGGATTGCTCCCTGAATTTGCAGACAGCATACAAAAAAAGGAATTCAGGGTATTGCGGAGAATATACAGGAAACAAAGAAGCGGTATAAACCGGTCATTCCATCGTAAACTTCTGAAAAGAAATGCGGTAATATCAGACCTGTTTTATTACCGTACAGGAATTCCTGCAGAAGAAGAACTGCTTTATAACCTCAAAATCCGAAAACTGAAACAAAGAAAATGCAAGAAAAACGGCTTCCATTCCATTTATCCAGCTGTAATTGACAAGCTAAAGATACTGGAAGGAATGTATGCGGAGCAATCATTCGAAACCGTATCAATGTCGGGAGAAACTTATTACTTCATTCCAAAACATTTATTACCGTAAAAGCATATGGAACAGACCAAAGAACAATTACAGAAAGAGATCATGGAGATACTCTATACAAAATCTCTTGTCAAACCCGTTTGGGTGACCTGCTCAGAGGTATACTGGAACATCCAGAATATCAAAGTTACGGAACGCAGTGTACGTGAAGCCTTGGACTGGCTGGTAAAAAATGAGGTAGTCCTATATCAGGGTGACAAGTACCAGATAAACAAACGAGAGTTTATTGAAATGAGCAAAAGAAAAGCCATGGAGGAAAAGGAAATGAGCCAAGAGACAAGTCCACAGCCTGAGAACACAGGAATGAATGATAACAAGACTGAAATAAGGAACGCCGGAACAGATACGACCGCAACGGTGCGTAAAAACTACCTGTTCTATGTCATTATTGCACTCATTGCCTTTCTTTTGAGCGGCATACTTATCGGCATACTCTGCTTCAATCATTATGCCCAAAAGGAAGACATCACTCCACCTATTATAGAGAGGCATGACAGCCTCTCTATACAAGAAATGAAAATCAGTACCATGGGCTATATCAAGGATGAGTACACTATAAACCGAAACTTCAAGAATGTGACTCAATCTCTCAAAGGACAACAGGAAATCAATCAGGAATTGCTGTATTTGATCCGCTCCCAGCAAGAACAGATAAATTCTCTGGCAGAATATAACAGATATCAGACACGGATTATCGAACAGAACCAACGTGAGAACCACATTTATCTGTGGATTATCGGCATAACAACGCTGATAGCTAGTTCACTCCTGATAGCGTGGTATGGAAAACGGAACTGATATGAAAACAGAAGATGAACAATTCATTCCGTACTTATTTGCAATCATAGGCCTTTTCTTTAATATTGTTAAATCAATAAAAACGGATAATAAATATTTGTTTTTTATCAAATAATTGATTATAATTGCGATTGACAAAGATGATGTTTTATTTTTCTTCTTCTTTTTCCACAAATAAAACAGAAATCGTCTGGAAGAACCGGAGGAAATTTCAAAAGATCGTTTTTGAAGTTTTCTCTTTTTTTGTTTTCTGACGGAAGCCGACAGGATTCAGAAAAGGGAAACGGAGTCATTCAAATTTATTGTTAAACTTTTAAATTCTATCAATTATGGCATCATTTAGAGCTACATTGGAATTTGCAGGAAAAGAGTATGACGTACTGCACTCTGAGTATGAATTCAGTCGTACAACAGACGCGAAGGGAAAACCATCCTCAAACATCCAGGGAGGACGTGTTTCGGTAGTTATCGAATCAACTGACGACACTGCGACCATCGAAGCCATGCTGAACAGCCAGTTCAAGCAGGTGGAAGGAAAAATCGTGTACAAGAAGATTGAAGAGGATGCTAAGATGAAGGAAATCGAGTTCAAGAACGCCTACATCGTACACTACAAGGAAACTCTTGACGTGAACAACGACGTGCCGATGACTATCGCACTCACATTCTCCGCTGAGCTTATCAATGTGGGCAACGCTGCGCTTGACAACAGATGGCCGAAAAACTGATGAATGAAACATTTGAAATAATGTATTCTCCATGGCTATTCATGGAGAATACATTATCATTTATCATCAAAAGAATTATATCTTAAATATGCAAAATACTCACATATAATAATAATCTTTTATCCCTATTTAAATTCTCTACGGCACCTATGGAGTTTCCTTACACGAAACGACAGTTGAAATATATCGCTTTAATATTCATACATTACAAAAGTCCTAATATGACAAAAGCATGAAACATTCCAAGGATTATAGCATGGCTTTGGTTGAATTATTTCCTTAAAGCACTTGTAATTTACAGAAAATCTGTATCTTTGCAAAATTTTTAATACAAGTAGTTTTGTTGAGAACAACTATAAATAAAAAAAAGCCTATGGAAAATAATTTAAATCAGGATCCTAAAAGTAAAATATACGATTTCTCTCATCACTGGATAATTCCTGTATTGCATGCGACTTTATGGGGGTCAGCATTGTATGTAGCTCAAAAAGCAGGCCATGTTCTTGGTTCTACTGATGACGAGAAAATAGCATTATTTCAATTTGGAACGATATTTGTAGTATTATTCCTAGAGATTCTTATATAATGTTTGATGTATATATAGAGCAAAGGGCAAATTACTTTTCCCCCAAGTTTCTTATATTCATTGTTGTGCTATTAGCTACTCTAATTATCACAGCAGTTTATACTATATTAGCAATTATAGGAACAAAGAATATAAATATGACAAATGTTTTATTTGGGATAATGATTTTTTCCAGTGTATTAAAATTATTAGAGGTCTTATTGCAAAATAATTCCTGGTGGTATGTCGTTAAAGCATCAGATATCATAGAGGCGAATGATTCATATACTCGAAGATATTTACAATAGAATTGAAATAAAATAATAAAAAGATGGGAACAACAGTTTTTTGGGTTTTTGCAATAATCACAATACTCCTTTTCTTGTTCTTGTTGGTAGAGTTTTATGCGTACACTAATGAAACAGTAAAATTTAATGTTGCCTGTGCAGGTTCTGAGAAGCCATTCACTCCGCAAGCATTAAATGTAACGAATCTTAGATGGGATAACTTCAAAGATAAGAACGGGAATAAATTAAACAAGAAAGACTTTATTAAATTCATAATAAAAGGAGATTCAATGTTGCTTGGTGGAATCAAAAACAATGATTTGGTTTTTGTAAGAAAAATAAAGGACAAAACTGCACTTCAATTTCCTTCTATTATGGCATTGAAGCGAGACAAAAACGCTTTGCAGAAAGCTGCACAATTCAATGACAAAGCAACAATAAAAATAAGGAGAACATGGCGGATATGTACTCTTGATAAATCAGATGAAGAAATTGAAAATATTTTATCAGAAATCATCAATAGTCAAGAATTCAATAATCTTAAGCGAATAGACGAATCAAAATTTCCGGAAGCGGAATGTCTTGTTAGTGATTTCAAGGAAAAGCGTTTGAAACGCTATAGAGAAGAACATGAAGGCTGCAATCGTACAGATAGTAAAGATAACAATGCTATCATATCTACAACACTCGATACAAGAACAGGCAAGGTACACTTCTCTATACATCCATTTTATTCCATAATCGGGAAAGTGGAATATGCGTTTAGCATAAGTAATTCAGAAGCATAACAATTATAAATGAGGCTATAAGCTTATTCAAAAAGGTGGAAAGGGTAATGTATTTTAAAAGAATTCCTTTCTACCTTTTGTTTTATGCAAAAAAGTATCTAAGTTTTGTTTTACTGAATTCTTTTTGATATATTTGCGATTAACAAGGATGATGTTTTATTTTTCTCCTTTTCTTCTAAATAAAACTGAAATCGCATGAAGGGCAAGGAGGAAATTTCAAAAGATCAGGCTTTGAAGTTTTCTCTTTTTTGCTTTTATGCACTGACATATTTCAGTAAGAGAATTCCGGTTGTTGAACTTTAAACATACTGTGCCATGCTGGAAGAAAAGAAAATATCAATCAGCATAGATGGAAATCCGCTGCACTCTTTTCTGCAGGTCATGCTGAAACAAGTAATCAATGACCATCACTATTTCGAGATCAGTCTTGATATAGAGGTGGGAGAAGCCTATGCCACGCATTCGCTGGAACAGGCGAAAAACTGGCTGGGGAAAAAAGTAGTCATACAGATGGGTGAAAACACCTTCGTAGGAATAGCCACTCATGTTTCGCTGCACCGAGCTGACGGAAACCACGGCTGTCTGCTTCTGACCGGATATTCAAATACATTCCTTCTGGAATCGGACCAGACCTGCGCTTCGTGGCTGGACAAGACTTTGGCCAATATCGTCAGCGAAATTTGTGAGAAAGCAGGCGTAACCGCACAGGTTTCACCTGAATATACAGAGAAAATAGAGTACGAATGCCAATACAGGGAAAGCAACTTCGACTTTATCCGCAGGCTGGCCAGACAATACCATGAATGGTTGTACTACGACGGCAAGCAACTCGTATTCGGCAAACCGGCTGTACCAGCAGGCATACCGCTGATGTATGGGCGTAATCTGCAAAGTCTGGATATCTCCATCCAAACCATTGCCCGCCCACTGGCTGGTCAATCCTATCACTCACAGGACGGACAAAAGTATGAATCAACATCGCCTGATGCCCCAAAAGGTCTCGGAAATTTAGGACATGCGGCATTTCAGGCTTCCATAGGGCTGTTCAAATCACCAGCCAATCAGTCGGCCGAACCCCGTATATCCAACAAAGGGGAACTTGACAGCTATTTCCAAAAGAAACAGCAAAGCGATACTGCGGCTTCACACTACATTACCAGCGAAAGCGACTGCTACAGCCTGACAGTAGGAAGTGTGGTTGACATACAAACAGCCATACAAATAGAAAACTTCAGTTTTGCAGAACAGACACTCGGCTCGTATATCATTACGGAAATTACCCATATCATAGGGTCTGGCAACAGCTATTACAATACCTTTACGGCACTGAGCGCAACTGTACCAAGCCTTCCGGCTCCGGAGGTACCTCTCCCCGTGGCACAGACCCAGCAGGCGGTAGTGGTAAGCAACGATGACCCCAAAAAGCAGGGACGCGTTCAGGTAAAGATGAACTGGCAGTCGGGGGACATGAAGACCTCATGGATACGTGTCATGACACCGGATGCCGGAATGAGTGACAAAGTATCTACCAACAGGGGATTTGTCTTCATCCCAGAAAAGGACGACATCGTGCTGATAGGCTTCCGGCATGATGACCCGAACCGTCCATTCGTAATGGGCAGCCTGTTCAACGGAAATACCGGTGCAGGCGGTGACAGTGGCAACAAGAAAAAGAGCCTAACCACCCGAAGCGGATGTACCATCACGATTGATGACGACAAAGGAAGTATCCTTATTACAGATCCGAGCGGAAGTAAAGTGCTGCTGGGCGGTGACAAAACCATCACCATCGACTCGGAAGAGAAAATCACACTGCATTCTAAAGTAATCGAAATACATGCCGATGAAAAGATAGATGCCAACGGTAAGACAGAAGCAAGCATGACAAGTGACAAAATCAAGATTGACGGGACTACGGAAACTGCAATCAAAAGTTCTACTGTAATCAAAGAAAACGCTCCTACCATCGAAGCAGAGGGAAAACAGAGCGTTGCCATCAAAGGCACTATGATTGATGTGGACGGTAAAAAAATGACCAACGTGAAAGGTGGCATATTGAACTTGAATATGTAAAATAAAACAACAATATAAATCGGAGCAACAGCCTATGTTACTGGCGGACACACACATGACAACGGTTACGGGCGTGGATGTACATACGACAACCGTGCCTCCATACAATCCCATCCATCCCTACATAGGGATAGTGATTGACCCGGCCGACTACATTCCGTTTCTCGGGACAAACGTCACCGTAAACGGAATGAAAAGAGGTGTGTCCGATACGAGCGGTATGCTGCTTACCATGTCGCATATTCCACTGGTAGGAGCCTTTACTATGGCACCCGTCATCGGACATGAAAGCATGAACTTTTTCTCATCGCAGAGTGTCTTCTCTGACGGCAGCCGCCTGAGTCCGAAAGGATACATGGTGATGACCTGTAACGATACGGGGCTTCCGTTGTCTGCCACCATGGGAAAAAACAAGGCAGGAAAAAAGAAGTTGAAGCCTACGCTCTTCGCGCCAACTTCATTCTCCATCCCCGCCCCGACGGGAAAGCCCGTATTTGTAGGCGGTCCATATATCCCGGACATCGGAGGGGCGGCCATGGGACTGCTTTCAAGCATCGGTTTCAGTTCCGTGCTGAAGGCCGCTGTAAAAAGCGGCAGCAAAATTGGCAAGAAGATACTGACAGAATTCAACCACAAGGTACTTAAAAGCAAGGTAATGCAAAAAGTGCCAGGTACAAAGAAACTGTCCGAAAAATTCTGTAAGATGGGCTTCGAACCGGTCGATCTGGTGAGCGGCGTGGTGGTTTACGAAGGGCTAGACTTCCGGTTTCCTTCACCGGTGCCATTGTCTTGGGAACGGTCATGGTACTCAGACTCCCACTACACGGGATGGCTGGGGCATGGTGTGCATAGTATCTATGACCGTACCGTACAGGAACTGCCCGAAGACGATGCAGTGGCACTCCGCATGGAAGACGGACGGGCCGTGGCATTTCCGGCCATAGCTGAAGGCGAAGAATTCTACCTCCGTGAAGAACGAATCACCCTGAAGCATACAAAAACAGGCTACGAGGCATACAACCATGACACATGGATGACCTATGTGTTTGATATGCGCGAAGGTGACGGACAGAGTTTCCTCATGACAAAGGCAGTGAACCCGGACGGACTGGGTACCACAATAGGCTTCAGCAACGGGAAGCCGTCGGAAATGACAGATGCATCAGGAAGGCGCATCCGTATAGAAACAGAACGACGCGGCTTCATCACCCGGTTGTCGCTTGAGACAGACAAGGGAACAGAGACACTGGTGGCCTACGACTATGACAGGGACGGAAACATGACGGCCATCACTGACGCACTCGGACAGACCACACGCATCGTGTACGAGGGACATCTGATGACAGAAAAGACAGACCGCAACGGAGATACCTTCCACTGGGAATATGACGGCAAGGAACGCTGCGTGCATACCTGGGGCAAGGACGGCATTCAGGAGGGACGCATCGAGTACCATCCGGAAAAGGGCTACAACCTGGTGACCGATGCCACGGGTGGAGTAACCACCTACAGATACAGGCCAGACGGAATCGTCACTTCGGAAGAAGACCCTCTGGGCAACATTACCCGATATGAATATACCGAACATTCGGAACTGTATCGCGTAACCGATCCCGAAGGACACGTAACAGGCTACAGCTATGATCCGGAAGGCAACCTCACGGGAGTGACACATCCTGACGGGACCGGTGAAATGTATGTATATGACGAACTGGGACGCCCCATAATACGGGTGGATGCAGAAGGGCACCGTACGCACCGGCTGTACGATGAGGAACGAGGACATCTGGTAGCCAGAACCATAGGACCGACCGGAGAGGTGACGGTCTTCGGATATGATAAACATGGAATGCTCGTCAGAATGACACAGGGAGACCGGGTAAGCGAGCTGGCATACGACGAGCGGTACAACCTCGTCTCGTGGATTGAGAATGGAAAGACCTTGAGACAGTGGGACTATGACCACAAGGGACAGGTGACTGCAGAACACTCGCCCATGCTCCGGCCTGACCGTTTCGAATACGATGCGCTGGGACGTGTCACACGCGTGTACGCACATGACGGCAACACGGTAGAACTGGGATATGACGCATACGACAGTGTGACGGAAGCACGGGATGCACACCGCCACGTAAGGATGACATACACACCGCTGGGAAGCCTCGCCACACGTACCGAGGGCGAACATGAGGTAAAATTCCTTTATGACAGAATGGAAAGGCTGACGGACGTGGTGAACGAACGTGGCGACTCATACAGCTTCGTCCGTGACAAGGCCGGACAGGTATGCACGGAAAGGGGATTTGACGGCATGACGCGCAACTACATACGCAACCGTGCCGGAGAGACCGTACTTGTGGAACGTCCCGGAGGAAGAAGCACCGCCTACGAATATGACGCAAGGGGACGCGTGTGTACCGTATCATACCATGACGGTACGAAAGAGGAATACTCCTACGACAAGAACGGCAACCTGCTGATGGCGGCAAACGCATCGGCACGCATCCGACTGGAACGTGACGCGGCAGGACGCATCATCAGGGAAAGCATGGAACTGCCTGCTGGAGATACACCTGTGGAAGTGACTTCCGTGGAATCAGAATACGACGGCTACGGAAACCGCACAAGAGTACGGAGTTCGCTGGGCGCAGACGTGAGGCTGGACTATGACGGATTCGGGCTGGTAAGCGGAGTAAGTGCAAGCTGCGGCAAGGGAGACAATCCCAAATGGGAAAGCGGCATCAGACGTGACGATGCCGGACGCGAGGTGGAACGCTTCGCCACGGGAGGAATACGCATAGCCACGGACTATGACGACACGGGAATGGTGCGCTCGCGCCACGTGTATTCAGGCGGAAGGCATACGGGATTCCGCAGCTACAGATGGGATGTGGGCGCAAGGCTGATGTCGATGCGCTGTAACCTGTCGGCAGAACCGGTAATCTTCGACTACGACTCGGTAGGAAACCTCATACGGGGAGAATACGGTATGTTCGACCGTATCTTCCGAACACCCGACCTGGTGGGAAACATCTATCGGGATGAAAACCGCAAAGACCGCACCTACGACAGAGGCGGACGGCTGCTGAGCGATGGTGGGTTCCACTACAGCTATGACTGCGAGGGGAACCTCGTATGCAAGAGTCGGAGAAATCTGACAGAAGCGCCAAAGGCACAGGCACGGCACGGCTTTCTGAGCATCTTCACAGGAAGTGAGAAAGCAGAAGCAGACAATGCACAGGTATGGCAGCCGGGAGACACCCGCTACACGTGGCTGGCAAACGGTATGCTGGAAAGCGTCATCACACCGGATGGAAAGGCCGTGACATTCGAGTACGACGCGCTGGGCAGACGCACGGCAAAGACATCCGACGGAACGGCAAGGATGTTCTGCTGGGACGGCAACGTGCTGCTGCACGAATGGGACTGCAGGGATGATGAACGCCCAAAGCTTATGACGGACGATATGGGAAGGGAGAGCTATGACCGTAAGGTGACATTTGAAAACGTCATCACATGGGTGTATGACGGACAGAGCTTCACCCCCGTAGCCAAGGTAACGGAACAGGAACGCTACACGATAGTGCATGACTATCTGGGAACCCCTACACAGGCATACGACAGCAATGGAAAACTTGTTTGGGAAATGCTGCTGGATGTGTATGGGAACGCGAAGGAATATGCCGGTGAAAAATGCTTCATTCCGTTCAGGTATCAGGGACAGTATGAGGATAAGGAAATTGATTTATATTATAACAAATTTAGGTTTTATGCTGCTAAAACAGGTAATTATATATCACAAGACCCTATACAATTAGCAGGGAACAATCCTACACTTTATACTTATGTTTCAAATCCAAATATTTTTTTAGATATTTGGGGGTTAAAAACAGAAATGGTAGGTGATACTCCAATGGGGTACTGGGGAGAAAAGGTAGCCGCTAAATATCTTGAAAAAAATGGACATAGAATACTCGGATCAATTCAAAATAATTCTGGACATGGCTTTGATTTAATAACAAAAACCAAAGATGGTAATATAAATATAATTGAAGTTAAAACAAGTTGGTCTAAACCTGCTGGAAAAAGCAATATGTATCAATGGAGTAATAATAATATAATAAAAATATCACAAAATACAAACGGAAGATGGGGAAGTATGCCTATTTATCAGAAAAAATTAATTTATACGTTAATAAAAGCTCAAAATAAAGGAACATTAAAAAATTATCTAGTCCAAATTAACATAAATGACAGAAGTATAAAATTAACTTGCAAATAAAACATGAAAAAGAATTTAATTGATAAAGTCGTAAAATATTACAGATACAACGAAAGCATTGATTATGACAATATAGAAGATTTTCTAATTGCTTATCAAACTTTTACAGATAAAAAAACTCTTAAAAATAATCCTGAAATTATTTGGGGCGTGCTTAAATGTGTACCTAACAGTACGCATATAGCTGCTAAAAATAAATTATTTAAAAATGATAATGAGTGTTGGATGTTTTTTGAACGAACAGCATTATTTTTGGTTAAGTCACTAATAAATGATCCATGGATAGACCATTCTAAAGCAATTTTAGAATATTGTTTATATATGGAAAGATTTGATTTAATAAAGGAAGTTTTTGCAAAGATTAAAGGTTTTATTGAAAAGAATATAGACAATCCAGAATATATAAGTCAAAAAATATATCCAAGTACATGTTTAGTGTATTTTTTAATAGAGCAGTATCTTGACATTAATCCATTAAAAAATAGCATTTTAGACTCAAAAAACAATTTTGGAATTTATGACGAATTAATAAATAATTGGAACAATATTTCTAATATAAAACCCCAATATTGGAATGAATTATGTGATTATCATCTAGAAAGGCTAGGAATGTCAAATTCTGAAAAACGTGAAACTGAAGAATTTTTATTTAGTGGACTTGTTCCAATGGAACTAATCAATATTATTAAAACAAGGAAAAAAAATAAATTAGATATCCCTAACTTCTGTCATGAGTTATTCAAATGTCCAATGGCGCAAGAGCCACTAATTCCCTCTGGATACAATGACGAATTAGATATTAAATATCAAGTGGTAAAACAGACTATAGAAACTCAAAAAAGAATCATATATGAAGATGTTAAATATCAAATTGAAAACAAATATGGAAGTGATACAAATATACTCTCATAAAATTAACAATTTCAAAAAGTAATTATTTAGTCACAATGACAATTGGGCATTCAAACATATTCATAAAGCACTGCTTATTAATTAAATATAAATGGATGGACATCACATTTGCAATAGTAATCCTATTATGCTTTTGGGTAGTATTGGCAGTAGGCCTTGATTGTAAATTCCTCAAAATTCCATGCAACTATGACTCTAAAACAATAAGCAATATAAATACCATATTACTTAATCTTTCCTACAGCTATATTGCAGGTTGTATATTCTATTTCCTATCAGTCACTTTACCACGATACAAAGCAAGAAGAACAATAAGAAAGGGAATAAATATAAAAATGCAATCCATCCAAAAAGCGTTAAATGATATCTTACAGTGTTTCGCAGAAGGTACTAAACTTTCTGCGAAGGATTGTAGTAAGAAGAATATCCAAAACATATTTACGGGAAAAGACTGGAATGATATAGATAAGGAATCAGAACTGTTTGGATATAATAGAACGACAATGCAAGCATGTTGCTTACATAATCAATATATACTCAGAGAAATTGATGCTCTAATAACAACATATAAGGAGTATCTCAATGCTGAAGTGCTGAGCCTATTAGAAGAACTCAGAAATTCCAGATTTATTATAAACACTGCCATCTATTCCCATTGCAAATCTTCTAGTACGAGCGTAAAAGAAGGTTTAGCTGACGAATATATTAACATGTTGAATCTTTACAAAAAGATATCAGAATTAATATAAAAAGAGAGATTCAGTAAATAGTATAAAATTGACCAACTAATTTATAAGCAACATATTGCGGATTAGTTTTTTTATAATCCTAATTTACAAAATGCCTGAATAGAGCCACAATACTCAAAAAATACAAATCAAAAAAACATATCAATATTTATATCTCAGTCGGCGTTCTTCAATAATCTTACGTAAAACTTGAGATTTATTATATAAATCAAGAAAGGAACTCCCTAAATCGGACTTAAAAGTAATTGAGTCTATATTTTGTTGTGATTCCTGTTGTGTCTTTTGCTGTAATATTAAAAAAGGAAACATTGCCAAAATAGGCTGGGAAAAATCACATTGCTCAATCTCAGATATAGCAGCAACATATTCTGAATCAAGCTGAGAATAGAGTGGTTTGACACCATTAATAAATGAACGATAAGTTTTTTCAATAGAGATAATATACCCAAGCCAGTTTTTTGCTTTTGTTTTCCCTTGAGAATCAATATCATTGAGAGTTGAATCATCATAACATCTTGTAGAAGAAAGAATATTCTTAATCAGCTCTTCATTCAGATTCTCTCTCTTAATATCCATTCCTTGCTTCTCTGCCATATCAATGAATATCCGTTCGATATTCGTAACTATTGCCATAGCCGGAAAGTCAGAAACCTTATAAACAGTCCTTGCCTTCTTTACTTCGGGATAATGAACCGTTATGAGGTAGAATATGTAGGCGGCAATGAACGACAGCCCAACACCGTAAAAGAATTTTCCACAAGCAACAAAGAACTGGCAGGGAGCAGGAATATCAAAAAGCCACATATCCAAACAAAAAACAAAGATGACAGAAACCAAAGTCAACATGTTCAATGTCCGATTCAAAGTCTTAAAAAAAACAATCCAAAAGTTATTCATAAATATATCAAACCAATAATCAATTTAAAATATATCAGTAAGTTTATTACAATATTACGGAGTCAGATTTGAAGTCAATAATTGATAAAGTTCCTTTTTTTCTCCTTCCTGAACAAATAACTCAAGAAACTTAAACATAGCCTCCTGGAACTCCACAATATTAGCATTCAATAATTCCTTGAAATCTATATCTTCACATTCCTCTATATTATCCCAATCTGCGATCTTATAATCAATAACGGAACAGGATTTACCTTTCTCGATAGAGAAGAAATAACAATCGAAGGCAATAGATATATTATGACATGCAGCCTTGTTAATGTCTTCTTTAACACGTTGTAAAAAAGACGGAAAGTTTGAAATTTCCTTTATTTTATTCTTATAAAAATACTGCTCAGATTTAGAATCTATCCGTTCTAAAGATAAACAAGGAGTTAAATTATCCCTCAAGCAAGCCAGGAGTTCGTCTTTTTCAGTCTTAACACTATTAGGAGATACGAAACATATATTATCACTATTCAAATCCTCAGTAACCAGTACAGGCTTGCCATCCAGAGAAGATACTTCCAGAAACGATGTGGTAGGAATATCTAAAGCTTTGATAAGCTGATATTTCTTTATACTGCCTTTTATGGCCATATCAACAAAACCTTTAGACTCCTTGACAATCACAGATGAACAGTCCTGCAACAGGCATCTATATACTTTCCAATTGCCTCCCTCACCAATACCCTCTTTGGCCACAATATTATTTAAATCAATCATAGAGAGTTTACATAAACTATACGTCTAACCTTGCAGTATTCTTCTGAACTTATTCTTCACCATTTTGCTTTCTGACAGACAAGCAATAAGATTATTGAAAACACCTTCATCCAATGTACCTATTTTTTCAATAGAAGTCTGCGCCATACGCTCCTGTAAATCCAGCTGTCCAGCCGGATAGGTATCAAGATCGGAGCCATAAATAAAAGTATTCTCATCAAAAGCAAAAGGTGTACCGTCATCCTTAACAGCCACATTTTCACCAGCCATAAACACAAAAATATTCAGCATCCTCTCCGGAATGTTCAAGCATCCATACTTAACCTCCAAATCTGATGGAACATGGTCTTTAGATGTAGGCAAACTGGCAAGCAAAATATCACTTTCCATTTTTTTAAGCACAAGGAAAAACTTGTTCTGCGGCTCAGCTCCGTTCTTGAACAAAAAAGGACGGAAAAACAACAAATTACCTTCTTCAAACATGGGATTCCGCATTTAAGAGGTTAGCTGTCTGCCGTATATTCAAACTATCGCGATAATCCTCTGCCGCACAATCAGTCATTGCTTCAGCAAAGTCGATCTGCCGGTCGGAGTTGTTGCATTCATGCTTATTGAATGCTTCCAGCAATCCCGTGCGAGCAGCCACCCGATACCAAAGAGTACCCTCCTTGTGTGTCTCTGCAACCAAGTCGGATGCAGTCATATTGCCATATTTTGCCAGTATCTCGTCCATCATCTCTATCTCACATTCTGAGAATTCGCTATCATCAAAATCGGCTACCGCCTCAATGAAGGTACCGCCATCCTTGAAATCTGTCTTTACAAAAGACTTCAGAAGATACGGGCCGTCTGAAAGGTCAACAAAGACATCCTTCGCTACAGGGCCTGCCTGCCATACCTCAAACGGAATACCAATGAAAGGGACATGATATTTCAACGCCATACGTTCCTCCATCAGATACAAAAGTTTCAGCAGCTTTGTCTTGCTGAGACTGGATGTATGACGCGCAATATATATAATCGCATTACCAAGTTTCTGTTTAGTAGATTCAGAGAATTTGCACATAATCAATGTATTTTGGTTACAAAGATAGCCTTTTACCTGAAAACAACCAAGAAAACAGGCTATTAACTGTTCTAAATGTACGTTGGCACATGTAGTCAAACAAACACTAAAACCATTTGAGACAGAGGCAAACAAATTAAATATTGAAAAATCAGTCCCCACACACCCGTAATCCATTAATTATCCGTATCTTTGTCTATAAGAAAACGACTTCAAATAATGAAAGAATCCATAATCATCAAAAACTTAGGCCCACTTAAAGAAGTGGAAATAAGATATATCAAGCCACTGACCGTATTTATCGACAAGTCTGTCAGCGGTAAGAGTACAATCATGAAGATTATTGTACTCATGAGATACATCTATTATAAAATGGTGAATATCCGATTCTATCTGAAGAATGCGAAGATTACCCGTCCACCATTCAAACTGCGTTTCAACTCGCTGCCTCATGACGGATTGGAAAGCATGATAACAGCAGAGACTGAGATATCCTGTCCTATGCCAACAAAACTTTGCAGTCAGACATCAACAAGCCCAACAACGATCTGGTATTCTTCAAGGAATCGTATGTATCAAGAACACTACACGAAATCATTACAGGCTTTCCGGAAACCACAGAAAATATTCGCCAATATCCGGGTTCATGATCTACTGACATGACTTTGTCTTTGAACAAAGAATATACAATAACGAGTACAAAGTTTGCTAAAACAATAGAAATATAACCGATATGATAAATAACGAACATAATCCGATAGCTATCAGAGTAGGCTATATACAGAATCTTTGGATGGAGAAAAGGCAAGAATGTCCAGATGCAAAGGTATATTGCCTAACTTGTAATCAGGAAGACTACCCACTAGTGGAAGGATTTATCCGTCTGGAAGGATCTGCTTACGGAAAAAGCAGTGACATTATTCTTGCATTCATGACGGATTATGAATCGCCAAAGGCATTATATGCTTTTCTGATAACTGAATGGATTACGTCCTTTGAGACTGATATGAAAAAATACCCGGAATGGAAATGGACGGACTTCGAACAACTGAAACAGGAAGCAAAAGAACTGAACTATGACGATATTGACGAAATGAAATCATTTTATGTCCGTCTGGTAACCAGTTTCAAAACCTTTGCCGGGATCACGGATAATATACTGGGTATAACAGTCATTGTTTACAAAATAGCGGATGTGGAATCACTAAACAAGTGCATAAAGGAACTGGCGGAGATTCTTCCAACCCAGTCCAGTCTGATATTAACAGACTATAACGGCCGAGAAATATACAAACCACTGCTAGAGAAGCTTAAGGAAAAGGCGTGCCTGATTAAAATACCCAACCAGAATATGTCAGGAGCCTACAAGGAAATAGCCACACAAGGAGACCCTCATGATCCACAAGTGAGATATAGAAAATGCCTATTTGAACTGGGAGAAGCTGCAAATGCAGGCAAAAAGCAGGAAGTGAAAAATTTGGGAGAAGAGCTTGTGGATATATGCCGTGAAATTGGAGGAACGGTAATGTGGGCTTCAGCCTATCTGATTTATGGAGGATTCATGCTTAGTTTCAAAAACGAATCTGCCTTTACTCATAAAATACTGGATAGAGGAATCAGCATTGTACAAACGGCTAAAGAAGAAACCAAGGAATGCAACCAGATTCTGATACAGCTATATGACTATAAGGGTATCGCATTCAATCTTTCAAGAGATACCAAACAAGCTGTAAAATACTTCCTTAAAGGAGCTGAAATTGCCAAGAAAGAGGAATTGAAATCCATAGCAGTCAACCAATATGGCTATGCACTGCTTGCCGCACTTAAAAAAGACAGGCTTTTTTATGAACCAATCCTTACAGAAGCCTTTGAATACGGATATGCACTTGATGACAATGAACTGAAAACCGTAAACCTTTCTTTCATTGCAAGCACCTACATTGATAAAATATATTCTCTGGATGGAAAAGAACGTGAAGAAATAGCAAGACGGATGGAAAACCTTTATGGCGAGGACTGGCAGGCAGACTCAAAAGAACTGTCTGCTAAAATAGAACGGGAATACCAACTACCGAAAGCATAATTCTATCGTCCTTCAATATCATCCAGAATATCATATAATGCAATTTCCGTAAGTATTTGAATATTATTATCTTGTCTTAATTTTTCCCAAACCGAGCGGTCAGCCCCTTTTCCGAGAACAACCATATCGGCTGTATAAGAAAATGAAAACAAGTTAATGGCTCCGAACTTATGCAGTTTGGAAAGCAAGACATTGATATCCGGATATCGGGAAAAAATACCGGAGATAAAAATATGCTTATGATAAAATATTGTATTCCTGTTTGTAATCTCATGATCCGGAAGCAAATTATACAAATCCTCCTTACCCATTGAAAAAAGCTCCCAAGCATCGCACAATTCATTTGAAGACAGCCTATGAGCCTGCCCGACTTTCATATACAATCCGGCACAGGCACGTGCCTTATCAAGCAAAGAACAATCAGCTTTCAGCTTAATCTTGTAGCACTCACATGGTTCCTCCAACTCCTCTCCCGGCATACGGAAAATACCCAAAAACTCATTTGTCAAAAGATTGCTGCTCTCTACGCCAAAGGATCTGCAGTTTCCACGCAACCGTACTATTTCTTCCTCGTCGTAAACCACAACCTTACAATTACCTGTAAATATTTCCATCAAACGTAACACTTCCGGGAACTCCGGTGCATTGGCATACTTACTACCACCAAATACGGAGAGAAACGTGTCCAGCATGTTTCCTTTACCGGCAACTGGTCTGATAAGCGAATTGAACTCCTGTACTATTACAGAATTAATCACCTTCACCATAGCAACAGAACATATTGCGGCATGATTGAAAGTAAAAGACTCTGTACATAGAGCCACGAATGTATTGTTCTCTTTCATATATTTCCAAAATTTCAGATTGTGACATTTGCAAATCTATTGTTTTTTATCTGAACTACAAATTATCCGTTATAGTTTTGCCAAAGAAACAATAATGTTCAAAGAAAAAGAGCAAAACATAATACTACAACAAGATAAATCCATATAATATAAGATTACAAAAAACTTTTTTTAAAAAAGTTGGAGAAATATTTGGATATATGATTTTATTTCCCTATAATTGCGATTAACAAAGATGATGTTTTATTTTTCTTCTTCTTTTTCCACAAATAAAACAGAAATCGTCTGGAAGAACCGGAGGAAATTTCAAAAGATCGTTTTTGAAGTTTTCTCTTTTTTTGTTTTCTGACGGAAGCCGACAGGATTCAGAAAAGGGAAACGGAGTCATTCAAATTTATTGTTAAACTTTTAAATTCTATCAATTATGGCATCATTTAGAGCTACATTGGAATTTGCAGGAAAAGAGTATGACGTACTGCACTCTGAGTATGAATTCAGTCGTACAACAGACGCGAAGGGAAAACCATCCTCAAACATCCAGGGAGGACGTGTTTCGGTAGTTATCGAATCAACTGACGACACTGCGACCATCGAAGCCATGCTGAACAGCCAGTTCAAGCAGGTGGAAGGAAAAATCGTGTACAAGAAGATTGAAGAGGATGCTAAGATGAAGGAAATCGAGTTCAAGAACGCCTACATCGTACACTACAAGGAAACTCTTGACGTGAACAACGACGTGCCGATGACTATCGCACTCACATTCTCCGCTGAGCTTATCAATGTGGGCAACGCTGCGCTTGACAACAGATGGCCGAAAAACTAAACGCTCCGGGGCAACGCCCCTAAGCGGAATGTAAGATATTGCCGCTTGAAGGGTTCAATCCGTCAAGCGGCAATTTTATTTATTCACCTTAAAAAATCATTGCCGTTATGCTTGAGCAGAAGATGACAACCGTCAATATTGATGATGTTCCTCTTCCTTCCTTTCTTCAGGTTGTGTTGAAACAGTGCATCAATGACCATCATTATTTTGAAGTTCACATGGATATAGAGTCCGGTGAATTCTACAAGACTCATACGCTTGACAACAGCATGAACTGGATAGGCAAGCAAGCGGAAATCCTTTTGGGCGGCAACAGCTTCAAAGGGATAGTAACACATGTGGGACTGCACCGCTCGAAAGGCAATCACGGCTATCTGCTTATCCAGGGGTATTCATTGACCTTCCTTCTCGAAACAGAACTAAACTGTGCTTCGTGGACCAATACCACACTATTCAGCATAGTAAAGGAAATATGCGACAGGGCCGGTGTGCCTTGCGCCATCAAGCCGGAATATACAGCGGACATCGAATACGAATGCCAGTATATGGAAAGCGACTTCGACTTTATCCGAAGGCTGGCCAGACAATATCACGAATGGCTGTACTATGACGGGAAACAACTTGTATTCGGCAAGCCAGACAAACTGCCATCAGCCATACCGCTGAGCTACGGACGCGAAATATCCGACCTGAACATAGGAATCCAGACGCTTGCCCGCCCGGTAGAGGGAAACTCATACGACTCCGCCAACGGCAAATTCAGTAAAGGTGCCGCTTCCAATGTTCCTACCGGCATGAACATGCTGGGACAAACAGCTTTTGACGCATCTGTCAAACTCTTCAAATCGAAAGCATTCCAACATACGGAAATCAGGGTTGCCAACGACAGTCAGGCAGAAAACCATTTCCAAAAGAAACAGCAGAGCGATGCTTCGCCTTCACATTACATATCTTGTGAAACGGACTGCAACCGGATAACACTCGGCAGCGTAGTGGAAATACAAACCGCAATCCAGAACTTCCAATTTGATTTTATTGAAAAGACTTTAGGTGAATATTTCATCACTGAAATTACCCATATAGCCGGAACCGGAGAAAGCTATAACAACAACTTTACCGCACTCTACTCGCAGACAACAAGTCTTCCGGCTCCGGAAGTACCTCTACCCGTGGCGCAGACGCAGCAGGCGGTAGTGATAAGCAACGATGACCCCAAGAAACAGGGACGCGTACAGGTAAAGATGAACTGGCAGGGCGATGGCATGACAACCTCATGGATACGTGTCATGACTCCTGATGCCGGAATAAGCAATAAAGTATCAACCAACAGAGGTTTTGTCTTCATCCCTGAAAAGGACGACATCGTACTGGTTGGATTCCGGTATGACGACCCGAAACGTCCATTCGTAATGGGCAGCCTGTTCAACGGGAAGACAGGCACAGGCGGTGACAGCGGCAACAAGAAAAAGAGCCTGACCACCCGGAGCGGATGTACCCTCACCATAGATGATGACGAAGGCAGCATCACCATGACGGATCAGGCCGGCAACAGCTATGCCGCCGACGGAAAAGGAAACATCAAGATTTCCGCATCCAAATCCATCATGCTGTGCGTAGGCAAAACCAGCATTGAACTGGACAGCGAAGGGAACATCAAATCCTCCGCAGAGGCCCAGATTACGGAAACGGCCGTCAATGAAATCACGCAGACTGCAAAAACAATAAACAGCAGTGCCGAAGAGGCATATAACATAAAAGGAAGTGACGTGACCGCTACGGGAAGCAAAACTGCAACCCTTTCTGGTACCACGCAGGCAACCGTGGACTCCAGCGGAACAACCGCCATAGCTGGTACAATCGTAAAACTGAACTGACCTATGAGCAATGCCATACAACAAATAGCAGACAATATGCTCCACCTTTGGGAGAATACCGTGACACAACCGGTAAAGATGATACGCATTGTCATCAATCCGGGTGACGAAACCATGCTCAAGGCTTTCTATGACTACATGTTGGCCATCGACAGCGAAGAAGAAGACATGGTCTTCATCATCGCTCTCCCATTTACATCCGCAATGGAGTTCAGCAAAGATGTACTGCAATATATCAGCAAACAAATTGAGTACTGGAACAACTCCAAGAAGCCTGAAGACATCATTTTTGAAAAAGTGGAATGGCAGGCAGACGACAGCAGCATAAATAGCGGAAATGCAGCCCAGACAGTAGTGGAAAATCTCAACCGGCTGACCCGTGAACTTGTCAACGGTACCGACATGAAATGCAGCTTCATTTTCGATCTGGAAGGCACTGTGGACTATGAAGGATGCCGGCAATGGCTCAATCAGGCACTCTCCCAACCATTTGACAAACAGATGGTATGGGGAACCGGAGATATCATCGGTCAGGAACAATTCGGAAAACTCATGGCGACCTATCCGAAGGAAACGGCTTCCATCTATCCCCCGATAGATATGGACGGTGCAACCGAAAAACTGGCAGAACAGGCAGCCAACGAAGACCGGAGCGACCCTGCCGCTTCAGAATTCAGACTGGCACTAACCAGACTCATGAGCAGTGTAAAGAAAGGAGACGCTGCCCAAACAGACCTATACGCACGCAAATGCCTTGATATGGCACTTGCCAATGTAAAAAAAGACATAAACTGGCTAAGCCAGTTCGTAACAGTATATACCATCCTATATACAGACCGTATTAATCATAAGGATCTGGACATGGCTCTGTATTTTGCCAACAAAGCGGTAGAAGCGGCAAGGATGGGAGAAGGAAAGCTAGACCCGTCTCTTTCGGGACGTCTTCTCGGTAGCTCGCTTGTAGGGAAAGCATCCATACAAGTACGAAAATCCGACTGGAACGATGCCGCAGAAACCTACCGGATGGGGGCAGACGCCTACGCAAACTGCAAGGATTACCTCATGCAAGCCGAAACGCTGAGGATGTGCGGATGGTGCCGGGAGAAAGCATACGATACGGAAAGAGCAACGGAGTGCTACATTGAGGGATTCCATCTGGCAGACAAACTGTCGTCAGACCTGATAAAGCATTCGTCTTACCCTCTGCTGCTGCTCAAGTTGCTGGAAAGCCGGAAACGCCAGCCGTCAGTCAGCAATGAGGAAATCAACTCGGTGCTGAGCCGTGTTATCGGCAAAGACTGGGAGGACTTTCTGTATGAATACAAACAAAATCTAGGAAAATATCATGGAATGGATCAACAAAATATGGACGACCCTTCAGCAAATGTTCAGTGAAGGCCCAGAGTACATCAAGGAAAACCCGAAATCGGGCTACCTTGTAGTCATCCTGATTCTGCTGGTATGGCTGACAGGACTGATACTGGACTGGAAATGGACCTATGCCCGCCCCGGAAGCTGGGGAGGAAACTTCTGGCTTGACCTACTGGGGCCAAACGGATTCCGTTTCTGGCTCGGAGTCATCGTAGTGCTGGCCATACTATTGTCGGCCTATCTGTTTTTCAAAGCTTGAACCCACTCTAAAAACAACTATAAACTATGTCATCAGGAACAGGGTATTTCGACCAGGTAAGCGCACAGCTTGAAGCCACCGTAGGAGCACAGATGTCGGGTGTGGTTTCGGGAGCTTCCGCCAATGCGGAGGCGGGTGTATCCCCGTCCGTCAACGCGCTTGACACCGGACTGAAGGCAGCCACAGCCTTGGGCAGTCTGGCAGACAACGTGAGCGAGGCAGCCGTACTCCCCGTGCTCGGAGCACTGGGGATGAAAGGACAGGCGTGCCTGCCCATCTCCAAACAGCTCGACCCTGTAATCGGAGTGGATATTCACCTGGTGAACATACCACCGGCCACAAGCGTGCCGATGCCTCACCCATATGTAGGGACACTGCTCTGTCCGCAGGACTTCATGACGGCGGCGGTAGCCTCGTATATCCCCCCTCCGCCCACAGCGGAAGAAACCGGGGATGCAGACTCGGCCAAACTCGCAGAGATAGGCCACACGGCACTGACCATGGCCGTGGGCATGATGGGTGCCACCGTAAAAATCGGCGGATTCATTCCACGTGCCGTGGCTTCCACCCCCACACGCAGCATACCGCATGTACCGATGGGAGCCGGATTTGCGGCAAACTCGATACCCATACCCAAAAACAACGGACATGCCTTCATGGGAAGTCTGACCGTACTTGCCGACGGACTTCCGCTGTCGGGAGGAGGAACACACATGCATCTGGACTGCAACGACCTGGGCATGTCGAGCGTACACAAAGTGCCGGGACTGTTCCTGCCGACTGGCGTAATCAACCCGATTCCTCCGGCCAGACAGATTCTGACCAGCCCCGTGCCCGTGCCGCTTAACCCGATGGCCGCCCTCTCACGCAAGTGTATGGGGGCTTTCGGAAGACTGTACAAGAAAAAGACCGAGAAACTGGCAGACAAACTGCATGGAGCCGTAAACAAAAAGATAAAGAGCGACAAGCTGAAGGACATGCTGCACAAGACCATCTGTACTGTAACCGGACACCCGGTGGACGTGGCAAGCGGCACATTCTTCACAGACGAGGAAGATTTCTGGATAGACGGTCCGGTCCCTCTCTCCTGGGAACGTACCTGGTACAGCCGAAGCGACTACCAAGGGCCACTGGGCAATGGATGGCATCATGCATACGACATGGGCATCGTAGTGGAAGACGGTATCCTCACCTTACGAATGTCCGACGGAATACCCGTAGCCTTCCCGCTACCGACTGAGAAGAAGCCTTCGTTCATCCGCGCAGAGCGCAAAGAAGCCCAAAAAGAAAAGGACGGCTACTGCATCTGGGATATGGACGAAGACCTGTACTACCGATTCACACAAAAGGAATACGACTCCGTACATCTGCTAGAGAGCGTATCGGATGCGAACGGATTCGCCATACGGTTCGGCTACAACAGCAAGGGACACCTGAATGAGATTACCGACAGTACGGGAAGAAAGCTTACCGTGGAATGCGATGAGCGTAACGGACACATTCTGGAAATAAAAGGCCCTCATCCCGAAAACAAGGGAGAAGAAACAATACTCGCATCCTACGAATATGATGCGGAGGGAAACATGACATGCCAGCGTAATGCTGTGGGCGATGCCATGCGGTACGAATACCAAGGAAGGCTGATCGTAAAGGAGGCATGGAGAAACGGACTGAACTGGTTCTTCGAATACGACGGCTGCGAAATCGGAGCCCGATGTGTACACACATGGGGAGACGGAGGCATATACGACCACAAGCTGCAATTCCTCGATGGCATGACCAAAGTGCTTGACAGTCATGACAAGCCTACAAAATATTACCACAAGGACGGCCTGGTGTATCTGAAGGTGGATGCCAACGGAGGCGAACACCGGTGGAAATACGACTCGGACCGCAAGCTCCTGCAGGAAACCGACCCGGCAGGCAACAGCAGCCTGTACAAATACGACCGCTGGGGAAACTGTACCGACAGTTCCGATCCGGGAGGCGGCAGTGTATCGGCCGTGTTTTTCCGTAAGGGGGCATTGCGCAACAGACCACTGAGCGTGACCACAGCGGACGGAGGAACATGGAAGTTCGATTACGACACAAAGGGAAATGTGACCAAAAGAACCAATCCGGAAGGGGCTGAGACGCAGATAGAGTACAGCGAAGGACTGGCCGAAAGTATCACTGACCCGTATGGTGTAAAAACCGTACTGAGCTACGACAAAGACGGTAATCTGACGGAAGCATCAGACAGCCGGGGCAATACCTCAAGCTACCGCTATGACCGACTGGGACGCTGCACGCAGGTGACAAATCCGAAAGGTGCCGTACAGACAAGACACTATGATGCCATAGGACGCGTAACGGAAGTGGAAGACTTCGACGGCAACCACATACACCTGAGATATGACGGCATAGACAACCTGCTGGAATACCGGGACGACCTGCAGAAGGTGGAATATACCTACTCGGGCATGTGGAAGCTGACACACCGCAAGGACAGCCGAGGCGTGGTGGGGTTCCACTACGACAGGGAGGAACGGCTGCGACACGTGATAAACGAGCGGATGCAATACTATGAGTTCGACCTTGACGACGTGGGCAACGTAATCCGGGAAACAGGGTTTGACCGGGGAACAAGGATATACCAACGTGACATAGCCGGACGTGTAACCAGCGAAAGGCTGCCGAGCGGAATCGTGAGGGAATACGAATATGACAATGCATCGAGGGTGACAAGGGTGTCGTATGTGACGACGGACGAGCCCGACCAGACCTACCAATATGGAATATCGGGAAGGCTCGTGGAAGCAACACGGGGTGAAAGCCGAGTGGAGTTTGCCTACAACGCACTGGGAATGCCCGTAACGGAAACGGCAGACGGTGAGACCATCACACGCACCTACGACAGGACCGGACAGATACTGTCCCTGAAGAGTACGCTCGGGGCGAATCTGGAATACAAACGCAACGAGTTCGGAGAGTTAACAGAGTTCCGGGCCGGAGACGGCTGCGGGAACGGTGAAATGCCGTGGAAGTCGCAGCACAGTTACGACACACTGGGCTTTGAAACAGAGCGTATGCTGCCCGGAGGTGTAGTGCGAAGTTTCGCTTACGACAACATTGGCCGCCTCGTGGACGCACGCACGCGAAAGAATGCGCAGACACGCCACATGCGCCGCTACCGCTGGGGCAAGGCTGACCGGCTGCTAGCAACGGAAGACAGCAGACGGGGAACGACACGGTACGGGTACACCCCGAACGGACAGCTGGAGTATGCCGAGTACGGAGACGGAACGGCACAGTGGAGAAAGAGCGACGAAGTAGGAAACCTGTACCCCGACCCCGACTGCACGGTACGCCGCTTCCTGAAGGGCGGAGGCATGGAACAGGACGGAAAGTGGCACTGCGAGTATGACAAGGACGGGAATCTGACAGAACGATACATCGGTACGGGAAGATGGCTGGACGGAAAGAAGGAACACTGGATATACAGGTGGAACGCTGACGGCTCGCTGGCAAAGGTGGTACAGCCTGACGGAGAGGAAGTGACATTCGAGTACGATGCGCTGGGAAGAAGGCTCTCCAAGAGCTTCGGAACGACCATGACACGCTGGATGTGGAATGGGAACGTGCCTCTGCACCAATGGAAGCAGAAACGGAGCTACTCAAGGGAACAAAGTGCGTGGCTGACCGAGGAAGAACGTAAAGAACGTACGCTTTGGCTCTTCGAGGAGGAATCCTTCGTGCCTGCCGCCATGATAAAGGAAGGCAAAGCCTATTCCATACTGACAGACCATTTGGGTACTCCTGCCGAGGCATATGATGCGAAAGGCAACGAGGTGTGGAGCAGGACTCTGGACATGAACGGTGAGGTCATCGAGGAAACAGGAAACGTGGGAATGATACCGTTCCTATTCCAAGGGCAGTATTATGACCGAGAAACTGAGCTGGCATACAATCGGTTCAGGTACTACTCGCCGCAAATGGAGATGTATATATCACAAGACCCAATTGGATTAGCTGGAGGAACACTCAGCTTATATGGATATGTAAAAGATACTAATTATCATGTTGATCTTTTAGGTCTAAAACTTATTACAGTATACCATTATACCAATAAAAAAGGATACAATAAGATTAAAGGTACTGGCAAGATTAAAGTACATGATCCAAGCAAACGAAAAAAAGGAGCTTATAAGAATCCTCCAGGTATATATGTATCTACATTACCACCTCAAGAAATGGCAAAGAAAGATCTAGGTCCAATTGGCCTGACAAATGAAAAAACTGAATATGTTGCATCATTTACCATTGATGATAAATTGCTTAAAGATGCAAGTAAAAATGGAGATAAACTATATCTAACAGAAGATGTAGACTTACGTGAACATAATGGAAAAATAGAACGAAATTGTTATTCAAAAAAATAAATTATGAGCTATTTTACAGGTATAGAATATCTATTATATTCAAAAAACAATAATACGTCTGTAATAGATGAATTTGAAGAACAAATGCTAAATATGGGGTTTAGAATATACTCAAAAAAGGAGAATATATCTGAACACTATATTGAAGTATTCTTTTCTAAAAGCGATGAAATGTTAGATTTACACCATAAAATAGGATATAATACTAAAATTAATTCAGAAGGGTGTATATATATTTACAGTGGGATCGAATCATTAAATGGTTCATACATAGTATCTGAAACAATGAATATAAAAAAGAAGTTTTTTCAATATGTCTGGTTTCCAGGCGAGTATTATTATTTTATGATAACTCTTCCTGACGACATTGAGAAAGATGATTTTTCTAAAAAAATATTTAACATATTACAAAGTTTGTTATGTTAATATTTAATAGTATAAATTCAAATATAAAAAAATAATATTCTTTATGTCAAATAATCGTACAACATTTTTAATAGGCGCAGGAACACCGCTTGATTTGGTTTTACCACAAGATGTGATTAAACCTGCAACTGCAGAAATCACAAATGATGTTCGTAGGGGCTACACAGATTATCTTACTCCAGATAATATAATAACTATTGTAGATGATATCTACAACCAACTTATGTGCACTTATCCACCAGACTACTCTAATCCATATATAAGTGGAACACCTGCCCCTATATTCATTTTGAACATTTGTTTCACGTATTAGAGATGTTAGATGCTTACGGTTGGGTATGGAACAAAAAGTGTAATAATCCGAATAGATATCCGGTTTTTGCTCCTTTCACCAAACCGAATATAGACTTTGATCCTAATACACTTCGTTCTGTCATGGACCAATTTATCCTCAGAATAATGGATATTGTAAATGGGTATGATTCCAACATCATGAAAGAACAGGTGAATGAATGGTATTGGAGATTTTATCAACAGTTTGGCGAAAACAGTGACTTCTTTGTATTAAACTATGACACTACAATTGAGAAATCAATAGAAAATTATGAGGATGGATTTGAACTGGATGAAATTCAAGATGCATTCCTACGGTTCAATCCCAAGAAACTGTTTGAGAATCCGAATGGGTTATCTACGATAAATCATCTGCATGGATGTATAAATTACTACTTTCAGTCATATAAAGATCCGAATACTGATATTTATAATTATCTATCAAATGACTTATATAAATATCCTGACTATGAGATGGTTAAAGAATTGATGATGGGACGAGGACAAAGCCAGCCTTGTACCCAATCAGGAGAAACTTATTATTCTTCTCCAATCGTTACAGGATTGCGTAAAACGGATAAGCTAAACTGCGTTCCATTTGACTTTTATCATGCCAATATGACCAACTGTATCATCAGAAATCACAAACTGGTAATTGCAGGATATAGCTTTGGAGATTTGTATTGTAATAACCTCCTGGAAAGAATGAATTTCTTGCATGGCGACCTAAAGCGTATCGTGCTTATTGACTTTTGGAAGATTTCCAAAGAAGATATAATGCATGGAGAATATTGGTTAAGCAAGAATTTGGGACAATTTCTTTGTCGCATGACCAATTGTGGGGATTTAAATGAAGTTATCCGTCAACTATATAAAAAGGAAAACTCACAAACAGATGCCCTATATAGCGACAATGGATGCCTGATGGTATTACCGAATGGATTCAAACAGGCAGCAACCTGCAGCGATGAAATCATTTCTTTCTTGAACTCATAGAAGCAGAATAAACTAACAGCGAGGAGGGTTACTTGCTATAGTTTATCCACTCTAATTTTATAGGAAGATGTTTTTGATGTTGACCGCCATTCATCATAAATATCCAAACAGCCCGTCTAACCATCTTGTGGTACTTGTATGTATCTTTACATATCTCCTTGAAGAATGACATATCTATTAAGTATTGAAAATACCACTGTAGTTCCTTCTCTTCATTAGGATGGTTTTCATAATAATCCAACTGATTTATGAAATAGCAGAACAACTCGTCATTATTCATCTGCCCCTCTATTAGCCTTACGTATTCCTTTATGGAATCAGCCAAGAAAGCAGGCATCGGATTCGCTTCATATTGTCGGTTAGAACAACAGGAAGAACTTCCATTTATACCATTTTGAGCTTCTATTTTTCCACGTATGAAAGTCAGCTCCCTATGTATATACTTAAAATAGTTCTTGAAGTTACTTGAACATCCTGTACCACAACCACAATCCAGAACTTCGTTATATTTACTCCAAATTTTGGATATACTTATGTCCTGCTTAACAGACATTCGTTCAAAGAACTCAACAAACTCTGCAAAATGACAATGCTTGTGCCTCAAACATCTATTTTTGGCATACAATATATTATGCTGTGCAAACATCTGTGTAAAAGTCGCATCAAATGAGGCTCTTTCGGCAGCTTTTTGTTGTGACTTCAAAGCCCTATTGGAATTCGTAAATGCGGTATAGGCATAAAAGACAGTTATCAACGTAAAGATTGCAGACAAGCAAGTGGCAAAACCTCCCCAAGTTTCCCATTCTGTTGAGATATTCTTATTCACTATCCAGAAAAACTCCCCTTCATTAAAAATGCAAACAAGAAGTAAGAAAAAAATTAACACAAAAGCCAGAATAAAAGATATAAGGAAATATTTCCATTTACTTTCTACAAATCCAATAGGTAAAAATCGATGCATGAATTTGTTGCCAGAACACATTGTTACTAATAACATCATTAGTAATATCCATAATATCAATGATATTATGTCAACAACACTATCACAAAGATTTATATTATTTCCCATAATTGTGTTAGAATTAAGATATTTGACAATCTTATCAATCTTCATTGAATATAGCAAAACTCACAATAAAAAAGATGTCTGTTCTTACCACGAGCAAACATCTTTTCAAGAATATAGATTCTTTATACATTTATGGCTTTACACTATTTACAGCACTCTGCAACCGTTCAATATTTGCATGTAAAAAGGCATATTCATAATTAAGAAGATTATTATACTCTTCTATCGCTTTTTGGGCATACTTCGTATCTTTAGAACAATCATATTCAAACTCATACGCATAGCCGATGAAAAAAGGTACTCCTGGGTCTTTGCCCCGTAGTTTATCCAGCTCCAATCTACCTTCTTTACGCATTTGAGCATCTTGTACATTTAAAGTTTTATCTATTGCCAAATCCATGGCCTTAAAAAAATCACGTTTTTCCTCTATTATTTGCCTTATATCCATTGAATTATTTTTTTAATTTCTTCTACAAAGATACCCAATTTCATTATTAACATTAATAAGTTCCTGAAAATATTTTCAAGTATCAATAAGTTTTCTTATATTATGCGCATCTTTATAAACATATAAATATAACCTTTAATCCCTTTGTAGTTTAAAATGAATAACAACCGGACATATTATGGCGAGTATTCACTAGCCTACTGGATACAGATGATACTGAAGCGCAACATAGTGTTGCCTGAATATCAGCGTACATTTGTATGGAACAAAGATGACTATACCAACCTGATTGACTCATTCAAAGAAAAACAATTCATCCCACCTGTGACTATCGGAGCTTATAAAACAGCAAACGGACAAGATAACCTGATCATTGATGGCCAGCAGAGACTTACATCCGTACTCCTGGCATACATCGAACGTTTCCCCAAAAAAGAGGCAGGATCTGGGAATATAGAAAGCCTTGCGAATGAAAACGATGATGACTCGGATGACGATGAACAGGAAAATATGATTGAATGGACTTTTAAAGAGCTATTGGCCAAAGGTAATAGCAAGGAAGAAATTATGGCTAAATGTCCTCAAGAAAAATATGAAAGCCTTGAACATCTGGACGATGATTTCTTTAACAAGAATTTCCTTGGTTTTGCCTATATCGTTCCATCAACTACTACGGAAGAAGAACAACAGAAGTTTTTCTCCACCTTATTCAGAAACATCAACATACGCGGAAAGTCACTTTACGTACTGGAAAGCCGAGCTTCCCTCTACTTCCTGAACCATCAGCTCAAAGAATGGTTTGATCCCGGATTCTGTAAGGAAATATCAAGCAGTGTCGTTGATAAATCCCGAAAAAGCAGCATGGACTTTGTAAGATATGCGGCATTACTCTCGCAGTACAAGAAAAAGGGTTCGGAAAGAGGTATCGGATATGGATATGCAAGCAAAATGGAGAGCTATTATGAAACATACATTTACTCTGTTGTAGGAGACAAAGATTCTGATATATTTGGTAGATTTACTAATATTTTCCCCAATAAGGACTATAAGCCATATCTGAATAGCATTGACACCCTCATTACAGAACTTGGCTATAAGAGACGCTTTCAGTCAATCATAGATTTGGATATTTATTTTTTCGGACTTATCTATTTCATAGCTTTTGAGAAAAGGACACTAGATACATCCAGAAAAGAAGCATTAGAGGAAGAGTTGAAAAGCGCAATCAGGGACATAAAGGTTAATAACTATCTGCATACGAAATCTCCTGCGTGCCTCAAATATCTGCGTGAAAGAATTTCCAAATCAATCGAGATATATCAAAAATATTTAAGTAGGCCATGAGTGTGCATTCTGACTTCATATTAGCACCGGTATCGGATATCCTGTGTGATACATCCACCATAACCCACTCAATGAGTTGGGGAATTGAAATGTACCCGTTGTGGGATAACATTTTGCAATCCGTATTCATAAAAATGACAGGTGCGCAAGAGCAAAAAATGAAATGTATATGCTGGGAAATCGCCACCATAGATTTTGATTTGCGACGTGATATATACTTCCCCTGGAATTTGAAGGAATGTTCCCGAATGACTGATAAAAGAAAAGTTCTAAACTTTCTAAGACAGGCAATTGTCAAACAGAAAAAAGACTTTAACATCTCGACAATAGACACCAATGAAATATGGAACAGCACAAAAGATATCCTGGACGAGTTTCATACAAATACAAGCAGTATGGGGTTTTGTGAAAGAGAGTATCAGGAATATGTGGAAATCTTCAGTAGCATAGGAAAAGATTGTCTTGACATTTCTACATTCTTCAAAAACTGCAGTAATTGTACTCATAAAAATGACAGCGGCAAACCATTTACCTGCACAATAAAAAAAGGACTAAATGAAATGTATAGCTGTCTGTACATTCACAGAAACAGGTGTGCCCATAATCTGACCTCATACCAGCAAAACAGACCCTCGTTGGAAATTCTTTCCGGCATAGACTCTGTTTATGAAAACTATTATATAAGATTTGCGTTACTGATCATTATAGACAAGATAATGATTACTCTTTACCGAATCTTTCAACATGAAGCTAACAACTTGAAGCTATTCTAGAATAAATGTTTAACGAACTAAAAAAGGACATTATGAGCATTACTTATTCAACACTGAGTTCCAACTTCAGCAAAGTTAAGGATCTACCAACATCAGCGGTCGGTAAACTAATCGGCGGAAAAGTAGAAGAGAACATAAAGGCCGGCTTCTTCACCAACGCCTGTGCAATACGTCTGTCGTATGCCTTTAACTATTCGGGTATGCCCATATCACGCTATGACGGTGCCACATCTTCGGGAAAGGACAAGAAATGGTATCTTTATAGAGTAACTGACATGCTTAGCTTCATCAAGCAAAAGATAGGTGGCACACCGATAAAAGGGAAAAAACTGGAAGATTTCAAAGGAAAAAAGGGAATCATAATCTTCAGGAACTGTAATTGGAGCGACGCTTCCGGACACGTGGATTTGTTTAACGGTGAAAAAGTGGAAGGAAAAGCTTATTTTACGGATTGCGGTGATGTTGAGCTCTATGTATTACAATAATCAAGAGAGAGAATCATGAACAGAATCCTATTGTATTTTTCATTCATCTGCACAATCGGGCTTGCATGTTGTACGAGAACGCCTGACGAGAAGTTGTTCGTGTTCGAAGATAACGGTTTATTTGGATATGTCTCAGAAAGCGGTGATACTGTAATACCATGTATGTATCCATTTGTCTATACCGACACAATCAACCATATTGGATTTGTGGCTGAAGGAAACGGAAAAATAGTATGCCTTGACAAAAAAGGCAATAAGCTTTTTAACGTATTCAAATATGACAATGGACCCGACTACCCACAAGAAGGATTATTCAGAATCATAGACGAAGATGGTGCCATCGGATTTGCAGATACTATGGGTAAGGTAATCATCCCTCCAAGCTATAAATTTGCCTTCCCTTTCAAAGATGGCAAGGCAAAGGTTACGTATGAAGGACAATCTGTAAGCAACGGTGAATATACTGTCTGGGAATCTTCTTCCTGGACTTTTATTGATAATCCATTAAGGAATGAGGGAGAATAAAGACTGCTTTTTGAGCTAATTGGATTAATTAATAGTGTGAAAAAGAGAGCCAGCTAATTGTTTATTAGCCGGCTTTTTTATTGGTATATTCGCTAATTATTCCTTTCAAAGTTTGGTAAGCAATACGAAAAAAGGTTCTCTTTTTCATAGAAAACTGTTTCAATCGACTTGCCCAATAAAACTACATAAGCATTTTTGTATAAATCAAACAATTGAGCAATATAAAGATAGGCATTAAATATAGCTATAATTCAGTATCAACATCCGCTTTGAAACCGATAAGTTTCAATTCATTTCTTGGATGTTTGCTTTGTAGTATTTCTTTCTGCATATTCATATTTACATGCGTATAGATTTGCGTCGTAACGATACTGCTATGTCCGAGAAGATTTTGGATATATTTTATATCAACTCCTCTTTCCAAAAGTAATGTAGCAAATGTATGCCGAAATGTATGAGGGGTTACTCTCTTGTTCATCTGCAGACCGGTTACACACTTTTTGATTAACAATCTAACTGACTGCTCGGACATTTTATTCCCTAAGCGGTTTACGAAAAAAAAGGTCTGAGGGTGTACTAAAGCATAATACTCTTTCAGAATATCAAGTACTTCCGATGAACATATTTGTATTATTCGCTCCTTACTGCCTTTACCATTCACTTTTAGAACACCATTCTCAAGATCTATATCATTACAGGACAGACTGCATAGTTCTGCAACCCGTATTCCTGTAGCAAACAGGACTTCGATCATGCATACATCACGTGTTCTGGCCAAATAAGTGTAGCTTTGAGGTTTAACATTCTCTTCCCTTATTTCGTACAAATATCTGAGAATCTGTTCGACCTCATTATAGTGCATAACGACAGGCAATACTTTAGGCTCTTTTACCTGGAGTCTAATTTTTCTTATAGGATTTACAAATAAATCATTCTCGTATTCATAATACGAGAATAAGGCTTTCAGTGATGCTATCTTTCTTTTAATTGTCTTTGGCTTAAATGTAGATATAGTCTGTATATATCTTTTTATCATTTCTTTGGTTATGTGTTCAAAATAGGTAACATTAAAATCACCGTTGACAAAAGTCTCAAACTGAAATCCATCTACCTTATAGGCTTTAATCGTCTTTTCACTTAGTCTTTTTTCATATCGACAATGAGACAAAAAGTCACTCATCACATTTTTAATAGCTGTATAACTTCTCTGCTGTTCAATTACTTCTTTCATTCTAGTATATATTAAAGTTTCGCAAAGGAAAGAAATACAAAGCATCGAAGAAAGTGAATATCACAAGGAAAAATACCGGCATGAATAACTGATAACTTAAAATTATCTATCAATGCATGATTCAAAAAAATATAATTATTTCTTTAGTTATTCCAGAGATATCTATGATGAAATAGCATCTCTATTGATAAAAAACATAGAGGAATATTCTCTTAGACTATGGGTAGATAAAACCGATGTATTATTAGGAAGCAATATCAATTTAAGTATTCATAAAGTTTTAGAGGACGTTAAAACATGGAACGGAGCAATAGTCTTATTAGATAAAAGTTATTTTAGAAAAACATGGTGTTTGATGGAATTAGATTATTTTTTAAACAACGATATTAAAATATACCCTATTCTATATGGGATGTCTCGATGTGATATTCCTCAAAAATATAGGGTAATTAACGAAATGAATATTGCTAGAATTACAAGTCCCATTGACTTGCATAATGTTACAAATAGAATCATTGATACTTTTTTATCCAGTATAAACATAGAAAAAAGTGTAGAACTAAAGTCATCCTCATCAATTCTCCAAGTACTAATAGATGATTGGTTATATGATCAACGCATTAATAGTATTACATTAATAAAAATCGAAAATATTATTTTATTATTAAGGTTATTGCTAAAAAGGCAGAATTATACGTTAAAACTTGACGAAATAATTCTTTATCGAATTATTAGTAAAAAGAAAGAACAGATGATATTAAGTGATGGATTATTGGAGAGATATGATTTTTTAATTGCACAAAAAACGTTGATGATAATATTAAAAAAATTCAATATTCTTCCTGATATAGTTGATGATTTCAAGAACTAAAGTTACTATTTTCTCTGGATTCCTTTCATTTTTCAATCTTTTCATAAATGGCTTCAAATACGTAAAATCGTTTATATTAATTTCTATATTATTCAAAATCCATTCTGCAGCGAATCCTGTAGAACCTATAGGTATTATATATTTTTGTTGTGCTTTAGCTCTTTCATAATCATGGATTACACCTTTAGAAATATCAAGTATATTGTTGTAATATTGATTCCCAAAGAAAAAAATAACAATTCCAGCTTGAGATATCATATTGTCTTGAAATTTTTTCTTTGCACTATATTTTATATGCGCATCACTTCCTTTTATTAAGGGTAGGGTTTTTATTGATAAAACTTTTTCAATATTTAAATTCATTTCCTCTATCGCAGTGAGAGCTCCATTAACAAGTTGTGGACCTACACCTTCTATTAGGCCTGTTGAAATCTTAAATCCATTTTTAACCAATTGATAGCCTGTATTGTATAATAATTCATAAGCATCAGTTTGATTCCAATTGCCATAGTTCCTACAGCTTCCAGAAATAAAAATACTATTTGTTAAGTATAATCTCTTTATACATTCAAAAATTTGTGGAATATCTGAATAATTTTCTATTTCAACAGACTGTATCCCATATCTTAATAAATCCTTTAAGAATAATTTCCTTTTTAAGTGTGCATATAAATATTCATTTTTATTTTTAAAATCACTTCGTGTAATTTTTTTTGTAAAAAAATAATGCATTCGAGAATTCTCCCCTAATAAAATTCGAATCTTACTGAGAACTTGTAAAAAATTAGGGTCATTAAAACTATAGCCAATAAAAATAAAAGTTTTGCTAATAAGGTCTCCTTGTAAAGAAGTGATAAATAAATTATGAGTTATATTAAAGATTTCATAATCATCTTTTGTTAATACAGCCTCAGATGGAAACAAAATGTCGCCATGAAATTTATATACAACAGCATCATTATCCGGAATGTTTATTGATAGATTATTTTGCAAAATCTTTACGTCAACCTTTTTGTCATGCTTTTCCAAAGTATTCTCAATAATGTGATCATAATTTGTTGTCCAATAGGTTTTAATAGGAAGTGTTGCCAATATATCCATACATTTATTGGGGGATGAATATTTTGTGAAATTATCTAAGATGTCTTGATTTAACTTATTACGATTTCCTCCATTTTCATTTTTATAATATTGAGCAACAGATATTAAATCTGTTTCTTTATCAATATCTAATCCTATAGATTGAGCTATATCTCTTAATAAATCCTTCCAATTTACAAAGCCAGAATCACATGATAGCCCAGCGCCTGCGAAAACAGCTGCTGTACTAGACGATATTGCTTTTGCATATTCACTTATAAAATCATTTATATTTTTATTTTGACGTATATTGCGAAATTTCATATTGTGATAATTTTAAGTTATCAGTTATTCGTATATAGCAAAGATACAAAATCAGTATAATTCTACGATATATTTATCTTTTTTTCTTTTTATCTATCACAAGAATAACTATTTTCATAACTTTTCAGACTAAAAACAGACCTTTTTTCCAGAACTGTTTGGAAGGAATACATTTTCATTTTATATTTGTTTTTGAGATATCCTTTTTATTTTTCGAAAGCGGGGCTCTGCTTTAATCAGAATGTTATTAATCCTGATTCATAACCATTAAACAATAACAGTATGGGAGCATTGAGAGCAACCGTAAGTATACGTGGAAGAGAAATAGATATTCTTTTTTCTCACATTGAATTCAGTCGCAAGACAGATAATAAAGGCAGACCTGTAACATCTGTTATAGGAGGAAGGCTAACATTCAGCATAGAGGCTACTAAGGATACTGAGATTCTTGAAGCAATGGTGAACAGTCAATTCAAACCAGTCAGTGGGAAAATCATTTTTTACAAAACTGATGACAATTCTATCTTTAGAACTATTGAGTTCAGATGTGCGTATATAGTTTTTTACAAGGAAGTATTTAACGTGGACAAAAGGCGACCGCTCTTTACAACAATAACACTTTCAGCTGACAGTCTGATTGTTGGTAATGCTTTTTTGACCAACAGCTGGTAATTGTCTGCTGATACATTTATACAAAACGAATGAAAGCAGGGCCAAAAATAAAATCCGGCCCCGCTTTCTAAATAACCCCAAAACTTAAGAATCTAAGACAATCTTCTCTATACCTATTTCTCCAACATCCCTGCTTCCCTCTCTATATCCGGAGCAAACAGTTCGACTTTAGTGTTTCTGTTAGCTTCTACAGGCAAATAATCTGATATGCCACCTTTACTATCCACAACAATTTTTTCAGCTTTTACACCTCGGCATTGCAGTTGATCCGAGATATAGTTGGCTCTTGTCAGACTCAACGAATCATTGATAGCAAAGGTTCCTGTTTCCTTATCAGCTGCACCAGTAACCTTTACATATAAATCGTATTTAACGGCAACTCGGGCTAATGCATCAAGATTAATAGATTGTGGCCTATCTATAAGCTGTACCGAATTTAAATTGAAAAAGAAATATACAGGTGAACCAATGATTCCATTAGAAAAACAATCGGCATATTTTTTCTTATATGTAGAATCTACTTCCGAAAAATATTTTGGTTCCAATTCTTCAGCAGCACATAACCCTTGAGTATTATTGCCATTTGAACACAGGCTATCTTCCGGATCTGTTACAGGAACCTGACTTGAACTTTCGTCAACCGATTTGCCATTCCATTTCTTATTCTTCAATCTTGCCAAGAGCGAGTTCAAACCACTATAATTATTTACAGGGTAAGTGTGTCCGGCATGTTCACTACTATCGGCAAAAAGATGGGAATACTTATCGAGCAATCCTTCTATCTCCATAACTTTTTTCAGTTCAATCAAAGTCCGTTTGTTCTTCTCATTCTTACCGGCATAGTAATGGTTTTCCGCTGAAAGAGAATTGGCATATCCAACCAACTGTTCATTCATTCGCATATAAGGTCCGGCATCAACAACACGTTTCCAGCCTGTTTTTCCAATAGAGAATGACAATCCCGCTGTAAGCAGAAGCATATTGTCTCCTGGACGATTCGGACGGCCTAAACCATCGAAATTCTGAAAGGTAGTCATGCCAGAAAGTTCCATAAGCAGACTTACTCTTTTAGAGAGTTTATATTGTCCTTGGATGCCATATGACAGAGCAAACGGATTATTGCCATTGGTAGCATGATGTATCATTCCGACACCAGCAAAAGGCGCAACAGTCCATCGTACCTGTTTCTGTCTGGCATACCTGCGCCCCAATATATTCCACATCAGATCCGCATGGACATAATGATACTTCTGATCGGACAACAAGCCGTCCTTAAACGCCATTCCATTGTAATTGATACGGCCGCCTACAGCCGGAGTAAACCATTTGCCTACAGCAAAACTGTAGGCTGGCTTCATACGGCCAAACAAATCATCACACCCCAACGGTGTTCCAAGAAACGTATTCAGTCCACCTGCAACTGTGACAAACCAGTTGCCGCTTCTACCTGCCGGAACAAGCACACCATCAAGACTGGTTGGCTCCAGAGGTTGTAAAATTTCCTGGCTATACTCATGCGATTTACTTTGTACAGTATCTGTATAAAGATATTGCTCACTTGCATACGTTTGTATCGTACATAACGCAGCAAAAAAAATAGTAATCAGTTTTATCATATTCGAATTAATTATGAGTTAAAAAATTACCTAACGCCAATTCTTTGCCAATTAACGCTTAGGCTTCTTGCCACTGGCAGGACGCATCATACGTGATGCCATCCTCATGCAACGCCGTGCCCAGGCACGGTTGTCCTCGTCTTCATCACGTCCCCATTTGAGATCGCTTCCACCACCTCCACCACCATGTGTTTCGGCAAAAGTAGTGGCATCATCCACCATTCCGAGAAACAGCATTGTAGCACATTGCATGACTTCAGTACCGCGTTCTGCTACAGATCGGACAAGTGAGTCGTCAAAAATCTGCCGTTCTGAAAGGGGCAACCTTGCCGATAAGCCACGATGTTCGTTAACCATTTCTTCCAGCATTGCGTCTTTAAGCAGACTGTCCACTTTGGAATGTACATCACGAGAATACCGGTAAGCTTCTTCTTTCAGTTCTTCTGTCCGCTCTTTAATGGCATTCATATTCTCCCTTAAATCGGAAAGCTGTCTATCAGCGACATCAAGCTTATTCTGTTTGTCTGCCAGTTTCGATTGAATAGCAGCCAATTCTCTTTCGAGTTTTTCTTTCTGTTCTGAAATGGCAGAAGCATCGCCCTTTTGTGCCTTCAATTCATTCTCCAAAGATGATAACTGAACCTGCTTTTCCTCCATATCGTGCTTTAGATTCTCTACCATGGAGGTAAGGCCCTTCACTCTACGTTCTGCCAATCTAATATCAGACTGGAGTGAAGCTAAGACAGCCTTATGGCGTTCAATCTGTTCTTCTTTGGTTGTACACTCTTCGGAAAGCATACGCCGGTATTCTTCCGTGGATCTGTGCTTAGCACCTGTCTCCGCAATACTTGTACCTCGTGACATTCCCCATTTTCTGTTCACCTCCGCAAAATCACTGTGAAGCTGCTTCATTCGCTCGCTATATTCAAACTTATCCTTTCCCGCAAAAATCTCTTTGTATGCAAACCGTCCATTTTTGATTGGCAAAAGCGTACAATGGACGTGCGGGTTCAGTTCATCAAGATGTACAACAAAAGCTGCAATGTTCTCCTCTCCATATTTATCAGAAACAAATGAATAAACGTCTTTTGCCCATTGTTCAATTTCCGGCTTTCTTACAATATGAGAGTTATCGCTATCTTTGGAGAAATCCACTTTCTGATTGCCAAAAGCAAGTTCCTGCATACGTTCTCTTGAACCACCAAAAATAATGTTTACTACTGTACGGTATTTGGGTTCAGCCAGTCCTTCATTAGGATCCTTTATTCCACGGCTACGCAACAATACCGCAATCCGGTCCGGGATGCTGCGACTGATATCTACCTGCTGCACCTTTCCACCGCGAACAATCTCAAAATTGAGGCGTTCACGTGTAGGATCATAGTTTCCCTTGCTCATAGCATATTCTGTGGCTTTTGCACTACGGCAACGCAGATGCTCATTACTTTGCGCCCTGGTAATGCCTTTTGATACATGTACATCAAGTACCTGTTTTGCTTTAACCATACTACAATTTTATGAATTCAGGATAATTCATGTGTCCCAGCTTGCTGCTTGTCTGGACACCTCTCCCTGTGACGTAAGTCACCAGGGGTATTAGGCTCCCCCTTCCCTCTGTTTCGTGGCAGACGGGCAAGCCCGGATGCCATTTACAAAAGGTAGTACGCCATGCTGCTGAAACAACAAGAAATATCCATGGTTATACAATCATTTGAAATCGGTTAGAACTCAGATAACCTCTTGCGACTTTGCAAGCAATGAAAGAAAAGGGGAACGAAGGAATTTGAGTTCTTTTTTCATTTGCGAATTATCTATATCAACATCATTATCTGTTCCGGTTACCACTAGTTCTGCAAGATTCTTGCATAATTCAAGAAAGTTATCCCATTGACCATAACAATCATTCTGGAAAAAATCATGTAAAGGCTTCCTATCATCAAACCTTGATTTTCTCAAGACCTTTTGTAATGCGGCAAAGGCAATACAACTCATTGTTATTTCCCTTATTTCGTTCTGCTGTTCACAATAAGAAGCCGATTCATCTAAAACGGTACCAGATACCAAGAACTCTTCTTTTTTGAACAATGCACCAGTTTTCTGTTGTATCATCTCAGTACATGATTTACCTGTCATGACTGAATCTGTTTTGCCAACAATCCAATTGGACAATGCTTCCATCAAGCGTATGGTAAAAGTAGATTCTTCATGTACATTATCAGTCTTTTCCTCCTGTTCATGCAATGCCATAGTGATTACTACACTTTTTGCCAACTTAACCCTTTTCAATTGCCCCATTTCCTCAAGAGCATCCAAAAACGAACGTACAGTTGCACGATGCCAACGCCATTCCGTTGCAAGGTCAGATATGGTCACATGACACTGATGCGGTTCAAGTACATAATCCATTCTTCTTAAAAAAGGGGAGATAAAACCATTTTGTGACTTGTCCAATAAATCACAATATGCTTCCGTTCGTGTTTTCCTTTCACCGACTTTTTCTTTAAGGAAGTCAAAGACCTCCACGTCCGCTATTATTGAAGCGGATAATTTTTGCTTATTTTTCATTCTGTCATGTTTTAATTGATTGATTATTCATGCGGATGATACCAGATGCCACTATCCGCAAAATCGTGGCTTTATGCGTGATGATAATTGTAATAGCTTTTGAGCAGTTCATCAGGATGTTTCAACAAAATCTGGACATTATCCGTATCCTGACATTCGGATATTACCTTTGATGATGGGTAAAAAAGGGACGCCGTAAGAAACAGACCAATACTAATCGATAGTGTGTACAAATGTGGTATGGCAACAGCAACCAATGCTATTATAGCCAAAATGACAACCGTTCTTGTGCGGTCATGTACATTCTTCATCCATCGGTCAGACCATTTGAAAGAAAACATCATTATACAAAAGATTGTCGATAACATAATCCCCAGCCTGTCCTTTAGCAAAAATGTACTGTCGTAATGAAAGAGCAGTAGCAAAAGAAGCCAAAACCGAATATAGAACTTTCGTGCCTTGATATTCATAGCCATTATCAAATAGAAATGTATCATTATACGTCCTTTATTTCTGTACAAAGCAACAGGTACAACGACCGGTATTAAAAGGAAGATGAAATGTAAGATAATCCAAATCATAGTTTGTATATTTCTGGAATTGTAAAAATGGAATATTTATCTAGTTCTAATCGAACAAGGCCATATGTAGCCATCTGGATGATAACCTCCGTGTCTTTAGCAGTCAGACTATCGGGACTAGTTTTAATGCGCTGCTTGAATAGAGGATCTTTTTTACGATAAGCAGCCAATGCCTTATCCAAATCATTCTCAGGGATTATCCATATCGTTCCTTTTTTATATGCACCATTGGAACGGTATGCTTTCAGCATCAGGTTCCGTGAAACCCAGTATCCTGTTCGTCCACGTCCTTTGATGAGTTGCTCCTTATAAAGATTGTCATTGACCACTTCTATCCAAGTCTGGTTGGCATCAATCCAATAAACAAGTCGCTTGTATAAAGTATGTCGCATTCAGTATAGACTTACATAAAATCAAGCAGTATGTCTTCTTTTTCCTTCTTGTACTTGAAGGTTCCTCCTTTGGAATGCACATCAAGATCAAGACATAAATCACCATACATCTGTTCTAATGAATCATACACAGTTGCTGTGATAAAGGTTACCATTCCCTTATCATTTGTCCGTGCATTCATCTTAAACATCTGTCCAAATGAAGGATTGGAATAGGCACAAGTGCAATGGCCAAACTGTTCAGTCAGCATAGGAATATGATGATAAAGGGTTATTAACTCCATATCATCCTCAAACATATCCATTACTTCTTCCAAATCATACTGATCTCTTAGTGGGAATGTCAGTAATACATAATCTCCATAAAACTTTGGCTCCTCCATTGTTGTCACATCAAGCAGTTGCGGCAACTGTAGAGGAACAAACGATAAAAAATCATCCAAAAAATGTCTCAACATAATACCAAATATTTCAAATAGAATTTATAATGAACTTATGAAAATATCAATGAGCATACCTGGCAGATCATTCAATCTTTTATCCCCAGTTTCCATAGTCGTTGCCAGTATCTCAAAAGCTCGGGGAATACAGGCTGCCATATCATACAGTTCTTCTTTTTCTCTATGTGAAAGTACAGCTGTACTTAAATGATCCAAGGATGCATAAGGCTGTAGAATCATGTAAATATAGGCCAACGCCTGTTGCTTATTTTTTACTTTTCCTTGATGTATATCTTCAAGACACATTCGAGTATTCTGAATTAACCTACGATTAGTGCGCATTGCTATATATACCATAGCATCAGTGTAGATTATGTCATGACAACCGATTTTAGAAAAAAAGGAAGAATAACATTTATCTGTGTTTCTGGCGATATCTGTTATGTCCGTATCATTTAATTCACTCAGATGTGGAAGAAATGATCTGAATACTATGTCTTCTTTTTCAATGAAGTTTTTAAGTTCATCTATGCTTTGTATTCCGGTATTCAATGTTTCTTTCAAAAGGGATCGATATATAGTCAAGATACCATATCTGCTCTCTTTATAAGTCGCATGCTTATCCAGAGAATTAAAAAAGGGTCTTATCTTATGAACTGAAGATTGAAGTTCCTTAATAGAATCGTATGACGATAATCTTTCTTTAACAATAAGCACCTCTTTATAAGTACGAGGGATTTCCATTGCCAATCGAGAAAATTCCATCCGAATGGAATCATATAAAAGAGCACAGTCTATCTGCACTGTCGAATGAGCCTTTATTGTATCTTGACAGATAAGTACCGACACGGTATCTTTGAGTTTCTGCCAATCGTTAATATGCAATATCAAGTCGCTCACTGATAAATTTTTCATTTTACGCACTTCGTACAAGTAAGTCTTGTATTTTGTGGTTGGATCATTTGTCCTATCAACAATGTCTTTTCCATTGTTGCTGCTACAAGAAACAAACAATAATATGGCAAATGAAATGGTCGATAATCTGTTTATCAAACCCATAAATTCAAAGTATGATTCTTTAATTTTCATATTGTAAATTCATATTTTACTATGCAAATCTATATATTATTTTTAGGAAATAAAGCATCAAAAAACAGATTTTGGTTTAATTACACTATCATATTCAATAGTTTGATTTACAATGAAAAAAGAGAAAGAATAAAATGTAAAATTGACAATTTCCAAATTTTCATTAAAGTATGATTTAATACAAAATAAAACTTATATATTTGCAGTTGTTATCAATATCATTGATTAAATATATGGCAAAAGTAGGTTACATTTTTATGGCAGAACACTGTGATATGCTTGAAGCAGACAAGGAATGGATGTTACAATATGGATGTATACAAGTATTTGAAGAATCTACCGATCATGAAATTTTGCGTCCTTTATGGAAGCAACTGATGGCCAGTATTGGGAGAGGAGATGAAATAGTTGTATCAAAGTTCAGTAATGCCGTACGCGGTACACGTGAATTGGCAACCTTTTTTGAACTATGTCGTATAAAAGATGCACGCATTATTTCCATACATGATGGAATAGATACTAAGAATGAATTATTTCCAGATACAAAAGTATCAGATGCTATTAAGATGTTTGGTTCCCTTCCTGAAGAAATTGCTGCCTTACGCAAGTCTTCTTCGCATATAATGCATTTGCAACAATACATTAAGCAACCCTCTAAATCCGGAGGTTCAATATCTAAAACAGAGCGCGAAAGAATGATAGTCGATATGTACAATAACGGGCATTCCATTGATGATATTTTTGAAATGAGCGGATTCAGTAGCAGAAGTTCCGTTTTTCGTATTCTTAATAAATATGGTGTAAAGTTAAACCGAGGAAAATTCAGTGGGCCACGTAGCAAAAACAAGAAAAATGAATCAAAATAGATATTTTCTATGTCATTTAAAAGAGGGAATGGTCTTCAGGCACCAAGTCCTTCAAAGAATTGTTAACATTGAAGAACTCAGTGACTTCGAAAGTAGTCTTATGAGAACAACCTTTAATGATAAAGGTTTATCACCCATAAACTATTAGCTTGGGCTTTTTTGACCGTGTAGAAAGTTCCTCCCTTTGGCTTTCCGTCATAATAGGCCACTATCCCACATGAATGATTTACCAAATAATCATTTCGACGAAAAAAACAGCCTCCAAAATAATTTTCACTCAATATGACAACTTCATCGGCTTTTGATATTACACGTTTATATCTTGTTTGTTCTATCAAACTCCAATTCTCGGACTGCCCCCTATATGGAATTACACAAATTAATCGGATAGTCGGCAATTCACTTTTCAAAGACAATACAACTTCGGCTGCCAAAAGGTCAAATCCCCAAGCTGCACCACAATAGAAGTCCACCATTCCTTTGTAATACAAATTCCTTACGCAAAATGATAGCTTTTGCTTTAAGTCACTGCGTTTAGAGCGCAAAATATCTCTGTGTCCTGTAAAAGCGACACCTTTGTTACAATTCTCTTGTTTTTCCATATTTATTGGTATTTATAGTATGTACGGCTCAAGAAAAGACCTCCCAAAACATTTGCTCCCAAAAATTCCAAACGTTCGGCCAGCTCTGCATAACTCATTCCGGTAGTGACAACATCATCATAAATCAGTACGTCTTTTTCCTTAAAGAAATCTTCATCAAATTTCATTAACCGTTCGGAAAAATCCGCGTGTGTGTTTTTCTTCCGGTTTTCGTGAACAGACGGACGGTCAGCCAAGATCCGGATATGGGAAAATCCGTTCATGACACCTGCCAGACTACAAACCTGCTCGCAGAAGAACCTGTACCTGTTTTCGTTCTGTTCGCATGTACTTGCCGGAATACATACAAAAACAATGTTTTTCAGCCTGTCACCAAATTCATTCAGAAGATATGATGCGGTCATCTGTGCCACTTTAAGCGTAATTTCGCGGTCTGCATCCTTAAATCCCCAGACAAGTTTACGATTTTCTATTGCGTCTTCCCCAACATTTTTGATGCGTACAGGGAAATACTTTACGAAATGATACATCTTCTTTGCTAACTGCTTTTTCAGATTTTCATTAATTGTTGCCATAATCTCATTTGTTTTACTTCCCTTTGCTTGCCGGCCTTCGGCCAGCCCATCGGGATATTTTCTGCCCATCTGGCGGAACTGCTGCAACAAGGCAAATGAGGGCATGAACAAATACTCTCTGCACAGCAGAGGAAGATTTTTCGTGAACAGGCAATCTGCCAGTGTCCTTGTTTGACGGTTGGCAAAAGCTGATCCGTAATTTTGCAGGAAATATCCGAAAGAGCTGGCCAAACACGGAATCATGCCGAATAGCAAGAAAAACAGAGTATAGGCTTTGTACAACTTTGAAAAAAGCCTTAACTTTGTATGACTTTTACATCAGAAAACAATCATGGAGAATTATATAACAAAAGCTGCAGATGCCTTCCTTACAAGCCGTCCATACGGAATCAGACTTGATTTTAAACGTAAGGGTTTTGTAATATTCAACCACCACATGAACTTACTGGGTAACGCTACCCCCTGTAACGTGGATTTACTACCACTGGAAATCTGCACTTTGGAAGATATACCGCAAACAGGTGAAAAAATTATAAAAAAGGGAGATATAATGGATATTTTTTTCTATGATGATACAAGCAACCCATATACAGGATATGGCGTAGATCTGGAAAAACTCAAAACATATAACAAGTATATCTATCCACTAGCTTTAGCATTGAACAGAACCTTGTAACAATTGAACTAAAGATTTAATTTACACATTGTAACTTTGATAATTTTGTCACGAAGTGATTTTAGAATCAAAAAATAGGATTTTAGAACTGGACAAGAAAAACTACATAGTCAAAATCAACTGACACAGAAACAGCATGATTCGCAAATCCACAATCTCATGGAAATGCACAGACAAGAACTTAATATAAAGAAAAAGGACATATCACGGCTTGGCAGAATCATAGACAAGGCTTTCAGATGATTCCCGATGTTCAGGAAATGCTACGCATGGAAAAGTTCTGTACCATGTTAGGATTCTCTAAAGAAATGACTGAAAGTCTTATAGCCAAGAAAGAAACCCTGAAATATAACGGTAAAATCTATTCGAATCAGTACAGGCGGAACCTTTGATGTAAATGATGATGTTTTTGCTCCTGGCGATGAAAGCAGATTAAACGTGACAATAAACAGAAAGCCGATTATCGACTAGTTCATGAAACATTAGTTCATGATCAGATATGGTACAGGACAACTACAGTAGTAAAAAAGACAAGAAAGGGAAATGAAGCTGTAGCCTCGGTAAATACGCCTACAATAGAATGGCATTATATCCTCTCTGAACTTCTATATTGACAAAGATTATCAGATGCTTATGCTTGAGCATAAGTATCTGAAAAAAAACATATCAAAATGCTTCCTTCTCCTTTTTTTTTCGTATGTTTGAAAAACACATCAATCAATTTGACCTTATGGATAAGACGATGAAGACCATGACTTTGGACTATGCAATAGAAATTGCCAGTCTTACGGAAATCAATCATCAGCCGCTCTACGATGAAATAACCAGTCAAAAATGGAGCGTTCACTATTTTTATGACGAAAAACGTTACCGGAACATTGTCATTGATGTCGTTGAACTTCCGCATAGCAATGCACCGGAAGTCCATCCGACATACAAACTGTTCAATCAGCTCAACTCCATATTCCAGCATTTGCATTTGTGCATTGACAATGACGGAAAACTGTATTCGGTGGTCGACCGGAAGGAAATTCAGGACAAATGGGAAAATGTAAGAAAGGAGCTTCTATCCGAATACGAAGGAATCAAGCAGGTTAAAAAGATGGTGGAAAAGTTGGATTACGCTTATTATGCCTGTGAAGGCACACTGATGCAATCACTGCTGCACCTCATATTCTTGGTGCGCTACAGGGAAGAGAACAGGTTTAATATAGAACTGTCTTCCGTGCTGAATGAAGGGGAGCTTATAGACATCGAATTGGAGAGTACCGTTTCGGAAAGAGACAGGCAGCATTTTTGCGGCAAAGGCTACGTTCATCATCAGTCTGCAATGAAGAAAGCCTACGACAAGCAGATTAAGCCATTGACGCAAAGTGAGTTTGACTATGGTTTTACCATTGACATAGAATACATATTCAATTCTGAACATAGGGTTCAGAAAATAGAGGCTTGTATAAAGGAACAGTCAAGCGACAGGTTCGTACACAAAAAGACTGTAACTTTCAGTTTAATTCCAAAAGAGTAGATTATGGCACGTAAATTTTTAATTGACGGTAACTGGCTTATTTGTTCGGAAGGAACTTGTATGCAGCGCATGTTGGTCAAGAGCCAGAAAACGGTTTTTGCACACGGAAAACTCGTGGCGACCATGAATGACCGCATGGATAACAATTTTTATTGCCTGAAGATGGTTTCCGCAGGAGCTATGGTAGGTGCTATCGTAGGTGCAGCCATTGCTGCAGGAGCAATCTTTACTGGTGGAGCTGCCATAGGCGGCATTATGGCAGCTGTGGGGACAAGTGCCCTGACTGGCTCAATCAGCGGAAAACTGCTCTCACTAATGCCATGTATATGCGCCTGTCTGACCAAGCCGGGCAAATGGACGAGCGTAAAGAACAGTGTGCTCATCCAAAACCAAATGGCTCTGATGCCAGATGCCAAACTGAATTGTCTTTTGGGCGGTATGGTATCTATTGTTCTGCCAAGTATTCAATTAGCTATCGACTGCCTGCTGATTAGTGATTACTGTTATAAAAAAAAGGATAGTAATGCTGAATTACCCGAGGGGTGGAAAGAAACTACAGAGGATATAAACATAGAAAAAGAAAGATGGGAAAACGAATCGGGGTTTAAAGCAAGTCTGTATTATAACGAAAAAGAAAACATTTATATACTGGCTTTTGCAGGAACTGAGAATCTAAAGGATTGGGTTACTGATATTCGGCAAGGAGTAGGATTGGATGATGGAAAAAGAGGACAATATCGTAAAGCTGTAGAATTAGCTCGTAAATTACAATATAAAATTAAAAAGGAAAATTTAGTTATTACTGGACATTCATTAGGTGGTGGTCTTGCTTCCATAACTTCTGCTGTTACAGGTTCCAATGCTTATACATTTAATGCAGCAGGACTACATCCTAAAACATTGAAAGACCAAAACCTGAGTGAAAACAGCATGGGACACATACAGGCATATTACTCAACTGACGACCCTTTGAATATGATACAAAATAACCGGAGTATTTTAGGCTCTCTATTGGCAAGTAGTGGTAATGCCTTTCTTGCATATTTAGGCAGTGGGTTGATACTGGGGGATAATTTGCCACAAGTAGCAGGAGAAAAAATTGGACTTGAAACCAATTCAAATATAATTGATGGTCATTTCCTGAAAGAATCTAATTTATTAAAGACCCTCAAGGACGAAAAAGAAAACAATCCTGATTTGTTGGTGTTTACAAGTGATTTTTAAAAGGAAGAGTTATGAAATCTTTGATAATATATTGTATTTTTTTAATGTTAACAAGTTGTAATATGAACAAGTCTAAATATATACCGGAAAAATATTTTTCAAGAGGCGCAGAATTATCTATGGCAGAAAATATCTACTATGGGAATAAAAGTGAGATAAAAGAGATGATTAACAATGGTAGAGTTGATATAAATACCCCCGGGAAATATGGATTTACTTACCTTATGTATGCCATATATATACAAAAGTATGATATGGCAAAACTCTTGCTAAAATTAGGAGCAGACCCAAATCTTTTATCTTATGTAAACCATCCGGTCGAAGGGGACAACCCAGATTATATTAAACGGGAAGAGGGTACATTTAGGTTAATGCCACTTTCCTTTGTTTGTGGGCATCCTGATTGGGATATAAAATACATAAAGTTGTTAATAGAGTACGGTGCTGATGTAAACGCAACCATCCCATTTACACCGATTCACGAACTTATTGTTGGTGGAGCAGGCGATATGGAGCGAATCAAATATTTGATGAAACATGGTTTGGATTTGAATGTCCCCGATAATTCAGGAGATACACCTATCATTACAGCAGCTATTGTTAGAGACCTTGATTTGGTCGAGTATTTTCTGAATAATGGTGCAAAGCCTAATCATATTAACAAAGATGGGGTTAGTTTGGGATATGAATTGCAATTACAAATAGAAGACAATTTGGGAACTCCTGAATATATAGCTCATGCAAAAGCGATAATAGAGCGTTTAAAGGAAATGGGAATTACATTTCCTGCTGTACAAGAAAACAAACTTGAAGATAACACCTCTGCCATTTCAGACAAAAGCATTAGCCAAAAGGATACAGACGAAAACAAAACGGAATGGAAATGGATGTGAATTCGATAATATCTAAAATACGGAATTTATTTTCTTATCTGGCATCTACGTTGCTTCTTTTAAGTTGTAGCAATATGGCAGTAAAAGACTTTAAACCGGATACATATTTTAGCCATAAGGTTGACCTTGAAATGGCAATAGCAGTGCAATCTATTATGGCGAGAAAAAACTTGTCAGAGACTATATTAATACAGGCAGAGTGGATATAAACAGACCCGGGAAAGCAGGTTTTACATTTCTTATGTATGCCGTTTATATTGAGCAATATGATGTGGCTAAAGTACTATTGGAAAATGGAGCAGACCCCAATATATTATCTGTAGTTACACACCCGGATGGTGGTGTAGAACGTTTAACACCTTTAAGTTGTGTCTGTGCACATCATTGGTATCCAATAAAGTATATCAAATTGTTGGTTGAAAACGGAGCAGACATGAATGACACAATAACAGCACCATTTCTACTCTGTATCGGTCATTCTATGAAGGACACCCAAAAAGTTCGTTATATGATAGAACATGGAGCCAATATAAACAAAGAAGTTAATGGTTATACACCTATACAATATGCAGCATTAGTTGGAAAATTAGACTTAGTAGACTTATTATGGGAACTTGGTGCCAATCCCTTATATACTACCTCTGAAGGAATTAGTCTTGCTTATCTTATCCAAGAGGATGTAGATAAAAAGTTAGGAACCAAAGAATACGTATTCCATGCCCAAGAAATTATGAAACGTTTAGAAAAATTGGGTGTCAAATTCCCTGTAACATTAAATCCTAAAAACGAGAAAGAAGAGAAAGCGGATTCCCCTATAAACGAATGAATAAATACATTCGAATATAATAAAAAGGGAATAAATGTGCTGTAACACTAAAAAAGAATAATGGAAATTTCAGAAACTCCTGAAGTCTACCAAATCTACTGTATAATCATGACTTCAAGAAACCGTACTATAAAAGTGAAGATATATGTATAAAACAAGAAGCGAATCAACTAAAAGCCAAAAGTTTCCAGTCCCTTAATTTAGACTGGAAAACAGACAGGAAAATCAAATACGCAGGAATTTACTAATTTCCGGATGGTCATCACAAAATCTCTTGTATTTATGAAAATTAACGCCACCAACGAAGTAGAATTCGGGATACGTAGAAAGGCCTGATGTTACAGAACGTTTCGTCAGTGAACCAAAGCCGTTATCTACAAGCCAATCAATAATTGAAGAACCATTTTTGGGGGTGTCAACGAACTGGCAACAAAAGCCACGCGGTTTCTTAGAAAAATTAATAGTAACAGTAATTTCCTTCACAAATTTGCCTTCCTTCAGATTCCAAGAAAAAAGGGCCATGTAAATAGGACTATCTTTACCTGACAAATAGTAAGAAATAAGAGGAAATACCCACTTATCACCCCATCTCAATAAAATGAATTTGCAACCACCTACTTTAAAAACCTTTTCAGCCATAACCATTAAAAATTTAAGTTCAACTTTTCCCTATTATAATTTCATTGTTTATCAATAAGGAGTAATTAATTCAATTTTACTGCTTAATGTATGGATGCCAATATCTGCAAGGTTTATGGCTGAAATACTCTTTTTCTTCAGGAAAAAGGAAGATTTCTGACATAACTGGAAGGGAACCTTGTAAAGATATGGCTGGCATCAATAGAACTTTGCAGTGAAATGAATGGTTACTCCCGATGTGAACAATGAATGTTGAAACAACAACTACAACGGGGTGTGGAAATATAAAATGGATATGCTAATATAAAAGGATAATGAAATGTCAACCGCAGGCATTGACATAAAATCAACATCTGCGGGATTAGATAGAGGATTTTATTCTGCAGACGGTATCATCTGTCTGGCGTAATCTAAAATCTGACTCATAGAAAGCCATTGCGGTTTATCTCCATCGCTGAAACTTTCATGAATCCGTTTCATGTATTCTATCTGCTTTTCTTCGTTGCCTGCCCATAGACGGGACTGATTCCTATTACCGAAACCAAGATAGTACTCGCAATCTGACTGCATACGACCAAGCAACATATATCTGAATTTTGAATCACACTGTAAAATTTCTTCTATTCCCATTGTATTATCTGATTAAATTGAACATTAAATTATTTATTTCCCTTTGGTCGTATATCTTTTGCCAAAAGGTGGATTTTTCCTGCCCGAAGATTGGCCAGCAGTCCGGCCAAGGATGGTGCTAAAAATACGCTTTCGCTGAAGCGGAAAGGAAGATTTTTCAGCAACACGCTGAAAACAGGCCTTGACAGGACGAAGAGATGGCAATCGAACTTTGCAGGGAAAATAAACGGGTTTGGGCATTGATGATACTAACCGCCAACGAGTATATAGGGAACTTCCAGGAATAACGGCATACAAATGGTAGAAAAAGGCCCGTCGGCAAGCTGCCGACAGGTCCAATAGGAAAAAACTGCGTCAATCTGTGCAGAAGCCCGCCTGACAGCCTGAACCTGTACCATAAAAGAAGTCGAGCTGAAGCGGTAGCCTGGATATGGATGAAAGACTCATCTTGTCCTTGAAGGTATTGCCTTGAAGATCCTCCTGTATAGCTGACCACCACATGACGGGAGGACATGTATCGAAATTCTTGCGCAACTGTGCGGGAGCCTTCCAGAAACAGTTGAGACAGTTGGAATCTTCGGGAAAATCGATTCCTTTGTCCTGCCAGTAGCGCTTGATGTCATAGTGGGTGATACGGTCTTCAATGAGAGGAAACTCACCCACACGCCAGTGAATATCCTGCCAGCGGTTAATCCAGCGGCATGACCGCTCCTGCCACTCAGCCATATAAGCAAACTTGAAATTCTCGGTAAAACGCAAAGCGCGTTCCTGCTCGTCGTAACGGTAGCCTATCCTCATACGAACAGGCAGCTCGTGGTATGAATAAAGAAATTCAAAGATAGGCTGCATTTTCAAGACTGTTGTACAAAAGCGCTTGGTACGATTGGGAATAGCACGCTTACGGCGTATCATTTCCTCCCAGCCCATACCACGCAACCAGATAATCTCACGACCTATACGCTGTTCGAGGTCGAAAATAACCTTGAGGACTTTCGGATCTTCGGAAGTGGCCACAAATTCGGGATAATGAGAACAATACTTCTGCAATCTGTCATTGACCATCTGCTTCATGCGCTTGTCGATGGTAGCCCCGGCATTGTGACAATCAATGCAACAAAGGGCAAAGACTTCGATATCTGCCGGATAATGCACGGCGATGTAAGAGGATGTTTTTCCTCCTGACAAACTATTAACTGTCTTCATAACTTAAATTCAATACTTACCGACTGTTGACTTCAGATAACTATAAAATCGAGAGGAAGTGCAAAGGGAATTAGACTCCTGGCGCTGGTAACTCATGTCTCCATTACTGCAGACCATGCCTTTGGCATTGAGATAAACATCGCCGTGAACGACTCCATCCCCGTTCATGTAAATGGGATAAACCGGATTGTCAAAACCGACTGTGCATCTTCCTTCCTTGAAAAGGAACATGTGTTCGGACTGGCCACGCATCCCGAAAAAAGACAAACCAGACAAACAGGTGATTACCTTTTCACGCTCTGCACTGTTGTGGAAACGGTCATCGCTGAGTTCGAGCATGTGCCTGCCGGTATCTTCGACCTTCTCTGTCTGGTAATCATACAGAGCGCAACAGGTTTCTATGAAGTCAGAGGAGATAGAAGACAGTGAACCATTGGTGACAATGTAGAAACGGTCAACAGGTATGCCACGACGTTTGAGGCAGGAAAGGAGGTACCGCATAGCCTTGACATTAAGGGACGGCTCACCACCGGTAATATTGATGTTGTGAACCCCACGAACACGACTTAGTATGTTCCTGATGTAAGCATGACTTATATCGAGTGCCATAGCATTGCCTCGCATACAATGTGAACACGCCATATTACAACGACGTGTCACTTCGATACTTAAATTCCTGATATATATACTATCCATAGACCTTAACTGACTGAAGAAGACTTGCTATCTTCGCTACCTGTAAACTGTACCAGAGAGGTGTGTTCCTCACAATGATGACACCAGTTGTTACCATTGTCATCAACTCCAAGATAATCGACAAAGCTATTATTTTCGTTTGGCCTGACCCAAGCAAGGGTTTCGACATCCGAAGAACCGCACTCCTCGCAAACCCAATCGGGAGCGTCTGTATCCGGCAAAAAATGATTGATACGCAACCAATGAACGACCTCAAACAAGCTTTCAAGAAAAAGAGTATCAAGTGGAACATCATACTCGCTGCAATCTCTGTCATCAACAGTACACATCAGCCTGTCATCAGGTGCAAGATAAATATCGTACAACATAGCACTCTCATATCCACCGGCAGTACAAGCCATACCTCTACGGAAAACTACAGCCGGAACATCATCGTACATGTCCCCGGATTTGTATTCCATGTGATGAATCTGGAGATTCTTGTAAAAAGTTCCAAGACATCCTCCGGCTCGGACAACAGCCTGACGTACCAGTGTGACAAGACGCTGCCGAATGGCTTCACTCTGAAGCAGGAAAGGGTCTCTACGCATACGGGATTTCAGTTCACAAATGACATCTTCGTGTACAGCATCAAACGGAGAATGGCCGTCATGCTCAAATACGTACTTATCAATATCGAAACCGTACCTTACTGATATTACTTTACTAAACAGCTCATACTCGTGTTGGGCCAATGTCCGGATATTATCTTCATCATAGGGTACAGGGAAATACAATGGTTGCATAAGTTCCGCTATCTCCCGAAAAAGCTGTTTCTTATCGATATTCTCTAAACTCATAAAATTATCCAATTAATATAAAACAATGAACATTGAATCACCAAGGTTACTAAATCAAACGAACCCAATAGTCCAAACTATTAAAGCTCTCGTCGTTGATGCAAGACAGAAATTCTTCAACGGTATATTTCCTGACCGAATCTTCATTGTTGGTACTATTCTCATAATCAGAAAGAATATCTTCATCAGACGCATCGCGGCTAAAACGATTGACAGGATAAGCATAAACTCCACGTTCGGAAAGAGGACGTACTTTCTCAGTTTGTTTTAAGGTACTCATAACAATAATATTAAGAAGTTAATTAAAAAATATTTGTTTCCCTCATGTCCCGGTTTACTCTGCCCGGAGGGTATTGTCGATTTTTCTGCCCCAAAGTTTGCATTAAAGTGAAGACAAGTGTTTCTTGAAAAATACTCTCCAAAGGAGGAAGATTTTTCAAATGAAAAGCAAAGCATCACTTGGCAAAACGTTCAGGGGCAAACTAACTTTGCAGATAAAATGACATCACCTAACGGGCGACAACGGGTATAATGCAATCGGGATATAAGAGATTCGTATAATAAAAAAGATTGTCGCAGACACGTCATTGGCTGATGTTGAAAAACATTCAGAAAAATGCTGCCTTAGACAAGGATATCAGAATTACAAATCATGGACCGAAAAACTTATTGCGGAAATGCATAGGTGAGTTCCATATATGCTTCAAATAAGTAAAAAAGAAAATTGTTGTGGAATAGAATAATGCAATTATATACTTATCTTATAATATAATTATATAATACAATATAAATAATTAAAATTACAACGTTTGAAATGAAATATTCTTTATAATGTATTATATATAAATATTTTACATATAATAATATGGTTATATAATTATATAAATATGATTATCGTATTTATATAATTATATAATAAATATTTTGAGATTATAAGAGTATTACTTATATTTGCCAACAATGTAGAAACCTAAAACCAAAGTGGCATGGAAAATAAAATTGTATTGTTCAGTAACATTAAAGGAGGTGTAGGGAAAACTACCCTCTGTGCACTATTTGCAAGTTATCTTGCTGAAAATAGTATCCCGGTAATAGCCATTGACGCTGACCTTCAGGCGTCGCTCTACCGCCACCGCCAAAGAGAACAGGATGTAGCTGTAGAAGTACAGGCTCCATGGAATGTAGATTTGCTTGATACTGCAGACAGCAAGCAACTAAAAAAGGTAATGGCGCAACTTAAAAAGGTTCCTGGAGTTGTCCTTATCGATTGTCCCGGAAATCTGAATGACCGTAACCTTGAATATATCTACAAAAATGCAGATACAGCCATAATTCCGATTTCATTTGATCCGGATACGGTAGACGCAACTGGTATTTTTATAAAAGCCCTGAAAAGCGTATCGGAAGCACAACTTGTGTTTATACCCAACCGAATTATCACTTCGGAGAGGAAATCAGAAGAATTGAGGCAGAGGGCCCAGACAACAGAATTGCTTGGGCTGGTGGGAACCGTCACACCTACAATAAAACAAAGTGTCGCAGTGAAACGCTATACAACATTATATCCACTGGAAAAGACTCAACTGGACATCGTTGAGCCGGCATTCAGCAAGATTATGGAAATTATCAAATAATAGAGGAGTATGAAAAAGAACGAGAGACCTACTATAGACAACCCTTTGGCCAATATGGGCCTCGACCAGATAGTACGTGGCATAACGCAGCCAAAGGTATCTAAAGATATACAAGATGAACAGGAACAGGATGAAAAGGTAAACACCGAAAAAAAAGCCAAATCAAAAAGAACAAGTAAAAAACTATTTGAAGAAAATATAGCCAAATACACCGGAGTCGGTGGACAAGGAGAAGCAATCTGGCTGCCAAAAGAAGTGAAAAAGGAACTGGAGAAAATCCGTGTAAACTCAAGCAGAAATATTCCGCTCAGAACCCTTGCATCGGCGATCATAATGACATATATTGAAGAAAACAAGGAAAAACTAGAGAGCCTATAAGTGTTTACAAACCAGCTAAAAAAATAACGGTATAACAGAATGCATTATATAATTATATAGTTGTACAATTATTAAATTATACAATTATGCAATTATATAATAATATAAATATATAATTATATAAAAGTGTATGGAAATTATAATAGTAATTGCAGCCGTATGGATATTTGCTAAAATCGTAAAAGCACTGCTTAGAGGTTACGGAAAAAGTAACTTTAAGGATGACAAGTAAAAATATAACAGGAATTTCTGGGCCTTGCTGTACAACATAACCTGGAGTCGGACTGACAACATTGATAACAATCAATGCTGCCAAACCATACATAGTTTGATGCAGCATTGAAAAGGATGGTTGCATATATGCAGCTGTCGCAAACTTTATGAATCTGCGCCCAACATTTCGGCAGCATATTGACGGATTTGTTCCATTGTCAGCCATTCCGGTTTTTCGTCAGCACCGAAACTATCATAAAGTCCGGTCATAAATTCTATCTGCCGAGTTTCATCGCCTGCCCACAAAACCTTCGGGTGCCTGCCTCCATAGTGAAGATAATAGTCACAATCAGACTGGAGGCGTGATAATAACATATACCGGAATGTCTTGTCTCGGTTTACTATCTCTTCAACTGTCAAACGGCCATTTTCCGTTGCCTGCTCTGTAATTGTTTTCATTTCTTTGTAAATTAATCAGTTACTTCATAAAAATACTCCAATTCTTCTCCCTTGAGGTTTTCAACGGCATATAAGTCCGCCTGTTCCCAAAGACTGTTATACAGCGACGCAAACTCGGGGCACGACTCATGATATTGCCACATCTTGTGATTGAGTACAAGAATAAGCTCTGTAAGATACTTGTAATGCTCTTTCCATTCTTCAAAAGCACGGTTGAATGTGTCCTGAATTGCTGACAAGCCAAATCTGTCAGCTATTGTAAAGTCTTCCCAAAAGGTTGTCTGTAACTCGTAACCGTTTTCACGCATAAAATCTCTGAATGTCATAACTATGAAATTTAAGTTGTTTTATTTTCCCTCTGGTCGCATCCTGGACCGAAGGCTGATTATTTTTCTGCCCGAAGATTGACAAGCAGTCCGGACAAGGATGATGCGAAAAATACGCTTACGTGAAAACGGAAGGAAGATTTTTCAGCAGCACGCTCGAAGCAGGCCTTGGCAGGAATAAGAGAAGTCAATCGAACTTTGCAGACAAAATAACCGCATTTCGGATTGGATTGCACATCAAGGAAGATGCTGATCAAGATTTATAAGCGGATTTGTCGGTATGGCCGGAATATATAAAAGGCAATTGAACTACAAAAGGAAAGTACCGGAAGGGTTATAAAATGACGCTGCAGCAAAATATACATTAATCATGCTGCAACGTCCATCATGACTGTCAGTGTTGGAGATTTCTACGTCCGCGTATCTTCCATCCGTACACCTCTGCCACGTGTGGATACAGAGAACGAGTTCTGCGTCTGAAGCCGGCTTCGTCAATCTCGTTATTATAAATCATTTCTGCAATCCTTTCTGCATCGTCATTGTCTTTGGCGATGCGATATAAAGTATAGTTAGTGCCATCATGGTGTGACATACGTCCTCTGATATTATAGCCGTCACCGTACCATTCAGCTATCTCACATTGACTATACAGTATATTGGCAATATTATTTCCTAAAATCTGATACCCTTGGCGTCGGCCATTCCAAAGGCCGAGGTCGCCAAATACTATAATAACGCCGTCGATTGTCTTGTTAAGATTACAGCGTTCGTCTTCAAGCTCATGTTGAAGTTCATCTGCTATATCTTCCTCTGACAGTACATAAGAATCGTCACCCAACAATTCACGTTTAGACTCCTGCATTTCTGATTTTGTCTGTTCATCAAAAACGACTTCACTTGACCAAATAAACATCTGTTTCATAATATAAAAATATAAGTTATACATTCTGTTTCATTTCCCTGCTTTTGAGGTTTTACCTCACCGGCAGGTTTTGAATTTACGTGCCTTGACAAAGAAGAAAAGAGGTGAACAAGCCAAGGAAGAAGCGAATAAGTAGATTACTGGTTCATTTATGTTAAGAATTGTCGGCGAGTAAGTAAGTTGATAATTCTTAATAGAAAATGATAAGCGCCTTGACGGTTCACCTTCTTCTTAAATTTGCACGTATAAATTCAATATCTGCGGTGGTAGAAGCCAGGAATAATGAGATGTAAAAGGAATATCTGAAAGTGTGCGTAGCGATAAAAAAAACAGCGGTCCGAAGACCGCCGGTGTATGTAAAGGCAGGATTTATTTCCTGCTCTTTTTGCCTTTTGGAGCTTCCGCAGGAGTTTCTTCTTCCTTTTCAAGGGCCGGATAGAACTTGGTGGCCACCATTATGATGCGGTTCTTCTTGACGCCGTCCTTGTCGGTCCACTCTTCGGGCTTGAAGAAGCCTTCGACGGTAAGCTGTGTACCTTTTGTCAGATTCTCGAACGAAGAGGTGTTCTCGTTCTTTCTCCATGCCTCGATATTCATGAAGGCCGATACATAGTTGCTTTCCTCGCCGCTCTTTTCCTGACGGCTTACCGCTATTGAAAAACGAGCTACGCTTGCGGTGGTGAACTGACGGATTTCTGCATCCTTTCCTACAAAACCTGTTACGATGAAGTTGTTTTCTACCTTTTTCATGATTAATTGCTTTTAGAAGTTAAACATCAATTTTACGCTGCATTAAAAAGTAGGTGCTGTTTAAGGGACAGGCCAAGGATGTAGCGCAAATACTCTTTATTTTGCCTTTATGGCAAACCTCCGGCCTGATAAAGGAAGATTTTCGCAGACACGCCATTGGCAGAGGCCACAGGCCGCTCCCGGCTGCACACTATCTTTGCATCGGAAAATGATGCCGACTTCGGCCAAAAGCAATAATGGAAAAGCAGGAAAAGAGAACGAAAACAGGTCGGACAAGGATGGGGATATAAATCCGTTACCACCGGCAGAGTACCTCACAAGAGCTGTAGCCAGCCGGATCATGAAGGCAGGACAGAAAGCACAGGCCCAGAGGATATGGAGCACCATGGAGATACGGCAACACCGGGAGAATCTGCCGTAAAAGGAATACATCCGATAAAGGATGCCCGAATACGGGAGGTGGACTGAAGGATGGCAATGGAATAGCAGCGGAGGACACCATATCCGCCTTGAGAAGAAGGGATAAAAAAAGGGGGGAAAAGAACAGGGATTGTGCTGAATCATACATCAGGTCTTCACAGTCCAGCTTTAATAGAGCTATTGACGTAAAAAAGGTAGAGGCACAGCCAAAAGAAAACAATAGGGATATAAAGGGATATGAAAGGGTTAAAACAGGATTTAAGCGTAATCCGCTTAAAATAAGGAATCAGATCTGGAAAGGAAATCCAGACCTGAACATTTCAGAACTGGGCCATTATAACCCGATATTCAAATACCTTATTTCTGTCACTTGGTTTGCGCTGACACACCCAAATATGATGCTTACCAAAACCGTAAATGAAATATTTATCAAGATTGGTTGTTTGCTTAAGCTTTGCCATGCTGGTGCGAAGTTCATCCTCATTAGACGACAGAAGTATCACATTGATAATCCGTAAATACAGAGCCGTAGCTTCGTCGCTATATTGGCAAAATATGTGTTCAATTATTACATTCATTTCTACTACTGCTTTAGGGTTTAAGATTATGCTCCCAATCCGGAACGTCATTTATAACAGCCGAACCATCAGCATTATATATCTCCATAGTGGGGCAACCACCATTCTCGTCAGGAAACATACGTTCAGAAGTATCACGGAGGACTTCGTTTCTCTCCAAATGAAGACGCTTGTCAGTGATATTTGTAACGTCATCACACTTCCAGGAACGCACGATAGCTTCAGCTTCCTCATAATTCTCAGCTTCAACGGTAAAGTAATCTCGTTCCCAGCACGTAACTTTACAATCTTGATAAAATCTGAAATTTCCCATATCTCGAAATAGTTATTTAGTCGTAAATAGTTACTTTATCACGGTATTCAACAATCTCCTTGCCGTTATCGAGCCGGACAACAATTCTGAGTCCGAAGTCGCCAACAACCGTTCCCTCTGCATAGCCCTTGTACGCTTCATGCAAAGTACATCTTGCACCAATGATTTCTGTCTGTTCTTCGTATTCAAACATAATTTTATTGTTTTGATTGTTATTATTTCCCTTATGTAGTATCAACTACTTCGGGGGTGATTAAAATTCTGGTGCCCAAAAGGTGTTATGGCTATTCATGCAAGTTTTTGAGTACAAATACAACCTCCAGAAAGGAGTGTGGAGATTTGTACGAAAATCATAAGACAAGAACTTGCTTAAATAGTTGCCATAACATATACCTTTGCACCTCAATTTTATTCATAAGCCCCGAAAGTCTGATATGCGGAAATAAATGACTTATAAAAAAGAGGAGAAAGAAAATAAAAAATGCAGCCAAAAGAAAAAATATCTTCTCTTTTGGCTGCATCATCTTCAATAAAACTGTTTAGTTTAATTTGTTAGCTATATATATGCTAAACTAAACTAAACCACATATAAGCAGACTACGATGTCTGGCTGTATAAATTAAAATGGATGAGTCACGGTAGAAACAATATATACTAAAAGCGTCAACAACGACAAAAAACTAATACATCAGAATTTTCGAACGTTTTTTGACTGAACAAATTGCGTTGCATCTTTTTCAAGTTCATACGATGATTTCATTTTGCTTTCTCTTAACCACAAGTTAATCTCTGATTTCAAGAACATGATCCGCTTTCCTTTTTTATGGAATGGTATCAGGTGACAACTAGTCCATCCATAAACTGTTTGTTCAGCTGGATGACTTGGCAAGTACTCACATAATTCTTTTAAATTCATCCACTGTTCAGCAGGTGGTAGCTGGGATGTACTTGTTAGATTGTCTATTTTCATATCAAGCTGAATAAGCTTATCTATTACCCATGACAATGCTTTTGGCAAATCTTCAAATGTAATGTTGCTTTTCTCGTCCATATCTTTCTTATTTCAGTTATTACGACTGCAAAGAAAAACAGGTTTTTATTGCTGATTTATCAATGTAGAGCAACACATAAAAAAGCATAAACGATTCATTTGGGACATAAATGCACATAATTGATAGTCAATACATATAATGAAACAGTCCATTATCGTTTTTTTTTATTCATGAATAACATCATAAGAAAATCATAAAGCATCCATAAATTAAGAGACATAAAAAAACATAAATTATATTAGCCAGAATATCAACTATACAGATAGCTTAACCAGGCTATTACTATTCTGTAGATGACAAATCCAATTTAATGGTTTCGGTTGCCTTTTCCTTTTTTGCATCAATAACCTTTGTATATATCTGAGTAGTTTTAACATTTGTATGCCCAAGCATTTTACTTACAGTATATATATCTGTTCCTCCAGCAAGTTGTAGGGTAGCGTATGAATGGCGAAAGCAGTGAAATGTTATATGCTTTTTTATACCAGCAGCTTCTACCCATTTCTTTAACGGCCGGCTTATCCAAGCCGGATCCGGAAGCCCGGCAAAAACAAGCAAGTTTGAATCCTGGCGTTCACCACAGAGCTGATAAGCCTGTTCGGAAATAGGCATATATTCAACACCTTTTGTCTTCTGCTGTGTAAAATTGACACGATAACTTCCATTAAACTCCTCGATTTCAGACCATTTCATTTTCTGAATATCGCAATGGCGAATTCCTGTAAGGGCTGAGAATAGAGCTGCACGTTTGAGTATTGGGCTACATGGAGTTTGGGCTAGACGATTGAGCTCATCAACGGTAAGAAATTCACGTCGGCTTTCTTTTTCCTGGATGCCTTTAACTTTTGCTGAAATATCAACTGTCAAATATCCATCTATAAATGCCTGTTTTAATGCAGCCTTGAAGATTGAGAAATAAGTTGCAGCCGTATTCTGTGACACTGTACCACTTTTACCACCGCCTTGTGGTGCCGTCATCATAAAATTACGGAATGACTCAACCAAATGCATATCAATTTGGGCAAAAGTAATAGTATCACCATCAGCAAATATTTTCAGCAGTTCATGCACACGTCTCCAGTTAACAATGATTGATTCAGATCCACGGACATGACGAGTCTGTTGCACATGATTAAAATATTCGATGAAATTACAACGAGAACGTTCTAACATTTCCGCCTGCTGCGCATCAGTGTCTGAATAGAGGGCAGCATTGTCGTATTCCTTTTGCCGGATGCTTCTTACCTTGTCTGCATATATACAATTTTCTTGATCCAACTGCGATTTACACAGTATAACACCATTCATATCGCGTTTGGGTTTATAATTAGTTTTTCCATCCGCATTCGTACGTGATTTTTTTGATTTGTCCCATATTGGAGTGGAAATTGTACGATTTAGATATTCGCGTACTCTTTGCGGAGTAGAAGAGCCTTTCTGAAATACTGGATATGCCTCAATGTAAAGATACCATTCATCCCGATATTCAGTTTTTCTAAGTTTAACAGAGACTCTTGTATTTGCCATCGCTTTTTTCATTTCTTTGCTCCTTTATATAGTTCATCAATTTCTTTCTTAGGCACATAAACGAAATTACCTATTTGCCTCGTAGGGATAGAGTATTTACGGATATGTAAATATACAGTAGAATCATTTAAGTGATATTTTTCTGCAATTTCACCAATGGTATAGCAGCTCTCTGGTTCGAGATTATACAGTTTGGTTACAGACCTAGATTTTGTTAAAGGATTTTCCCGGAAAGGATAAAGTTTCATCAGTTCCGTTTTGCTTACATAAGTTTTACGTACTCCGGAATTAAATTTTGACAAGATTCCTTTACGGATTAGTCTATATATGGTTTCTCGGCTTACACCAAACAATGCAAAAGCTTCAGAAATCGTTATCATTTCCTTATCTTGTGGAATTGTCTTAACGATTTCATCAAGTAATTGCTGTTTCTTTTCTTCAGCTTTACGTCTTTTCCAAGCGATTTTAGAACAAGCTGAAGAGCAGTAGTAAGATTCTATAGTTTTTGCTATAAACTCATTTCCGCAAACAGAACATTTACGCAGTATTTGAAATTTTGCAGCTGGCATATATTGTATCTATTTATAAATCAAATATTTAATCGTATCAAACCGGCCTTAATCAGAAAATAAGTGTCACATTATCTACCATTAAGTGTCGGTACAAATATGGTACAAATATACAATAAAATAACAACAAACAAGCAAAACTATAGAAAAAATAAAAAAAAAGAAAAGAGGCGCAACTCATTGAGTTACACCTCTTTTCTTATGGATGTTTATCGTTGTTTATCGATAATTATTTCACTTCCTCAAAATCCGCATCCTGCACATTGTCTTTGTTGTTTGTGCTTTGGCTGTTGTTTGCCTGACCAGCGTTAGGACCTGCTTGTGCACCGCCTTGAGCACCGGTCTGTGCGTACATTTCAGCACTTGCGGCTTGGAATGCGGTTTGCAATTCAGCACTTGCGGCATCGATGCCTGCTAAGTCTTGAGCTTTGTGAGCGTCTTTCAACTTCTGCAGAGCAGCTTCGATAGGAGCTTTCTTGTCGGCAGGAATCTTGTCGCCAAGGTCTTTCAAC
>OIEN01000056.1_pt1 | contig 91971 bp, 91 predicted proteins | sample 1581741 | NCBI WGS metagenome assembly OIEN01 (sample SAMN01760944, study PRJEB22395) | human gut metagenome | reverse complement strand
CAAAGCTACAATCAAACCTCAAGGTGTAAAAGGTGCATTTGTCCGAATGCTTACAAACTAACAGAACAACAGAGTTTCAATTCCATAAGGTACGATTAAAAGATACACAAGTGAAACCTTCTCAACAGAAAGTTACGAGTTTCAATTCCATAAGGTACGATTAAAAGTCTGATTCCATGGCTGACACGGAAGTGTAGGTTTTTGTTTCAATTCCATAAGGTACGATTAAAAGTGTTCTTCTTGCCACTTTTTATACGCTTCTTCTTGTTTCAATTCCATAAGGTACGATTAAAAGTCGGGCACCAAGGTATCCGAAATCTGCCGTACACGTTTCAATTCCATAAGGTACGATTAAAAGAAGAAGGTCAAGATACTGCAATGCTTCTTCCTGCAGTTTCAATTCCATAAGGTACGATTAAAAGCGGCTTCACTGTGCCGAAGTGCTTCCAGGAAATCGGTTTCAATTCCATAAGGTACGATTAAAAGTATAATATTCATTATCATTCAAAGTTCAATTCAAGTGTTTCAATTCCATAAGGTACGATTAAAAGGATAGAGGAAGATGCAGCCTTAATTAAGGAAAACAGTTTCAATTCCATAAGGTACGATTAAAAGCAAACTTGCGGATTCATAAGGTAGTGCCATTTGCGGTGTTTCAATTCCATAAGGTACGATTAAAAGTGTTCAGTTATTTTTAAAGCGCCTTCGTCGCAATTGTTTCAATTCCATAAGGTACGATTAAAAGACCTAAACAGATACCGATACCTGTCATCCATTTATGTTTCAATTCCATAAGGTACGATTAAAAGTTCTGATACCATGTGTAAGAGGTATTGCAGGCGTAGTTTCAATTCCATAAGGTACGATTAAAAGAAAGCTGGACAAAGTTCAGTTCGATTGCTTGTATCGTTTCAATTCCATAAGGTACGATTAAAAGAGTAGGAACAATGGTGCCAATATCAAATGAAAGATTATGTTTCAATTCCATAAGGTACGATTAAAAGGTAGAATTCCTTCAGGTCGAGAAATGCATTATATTCCGTTTCAATTCCATAAGGTACGATTAAAAGGAAGAAGCGAGGGAAATGGTTTATAAACTTAATGGAGTTTCAATTCCATAAGGTACGATTAAAAGTGCTGTTTGTATTTCCCGGCAATCAGTGATGAGAATAGTTTCAATTCCATAAGGTACGATTAAAAGGGTCTGCTTCCAGTATATAATACGGATCGTAGGTCTGTTTCAATTCCATAAGGTACGATTAAAAGTACTCTTACTTACAATGATGCGCATAAGCCCGATGTTTCAATTCCATAAGGTACGATTAAAAGTATCAGGATGTTAAAGCGTCTGTTGCTATGACCAGTTTCAATTCCATAAGGTACGATTAAAAGCCAGATCCGCAGCAGTGGTAGATGCAAGAAGTATTCGTTTCAATTCCATAAGGTACGATTAAAAGGTTCTCATCTTCGCCAAAAGGTTTCCCAGGCTGTCGAGTTTCAATTCCATAAGGTACGATTAAAAGCAACCTTCAATTATCACAAGGCTTGCCTGTGATACGTGTTTCAATTCCATAAGGTACGATTAAAAGTGTGTCTCCGCAGGAAATGATTGAAGCAATATCTCGTTTCAATTCCATAAGGTACGATTAAAAGACAATATGCCTCAGAAAATATAGATGAAGAAAGTGTTTCAATTCCATAAGGTACGATTAAAAGATCGGGTTGACCCTGATACGCTGGATGAGGATTCCGTTTCAATTCCATAAGGTACGATTAAAAGCAAGACTGACTGCGACACCGGTTCCACAATTCCGCGTTTCAATTCCATAAGGTACGATTAAAAGTAAACTATCCGGGACAACGGAGAACGATCCTCCTAAGTTTCAATTCCATAAGGTACGATTAAAAGAAAGTACATTCGGTTGAGGGATTCGTTCGTGAGCAAGTTTCAATTCCATAAGGTACGATTAAAAGGCAGCGAATGTGGAAAGATGTGGGTTGATGTAACGTTTCAATTCCATAAGGTACGATTAAAAGCGGAATCACTTTATATGGTTCCCAAGCTTTAGGCAGTTTCAATTCCATAAGGTACGATTAAAAGATTTCGGAACAGACTATAGAATATGTGCTGAATCGGTTTCAATTCCATAAGGTACGATTAAAAGGCCGCAGACTATCAGCGAAGAGGACTCGGAGATATTCGTTTCAATTCCATAAGGTACGATTAAAAGAAAGAATTAACAATCTTCTAGGAACAACTTCAGTGTTTCAATTCCATAAGGTACGATTAAAAGAGTATGCAAACTAAACATACTAAATTTCAATTCCACAAGTTTCAATTCCATAAGGTACGATTAAAAGCACGTTCACCGACAAGGTATATTCGTTTACTTTTTCCGTTTCAATTCCATAAGGTACGATTAAAAGTCCGCTTACCGCCATGACCTTTTGGGTGTTCGATGGCGTTTCAATTCCATAAGGTACGATTAAAAGGCCAGTGCAGACATTCTGAACGCCCACCTGCTCAGTTTCAATTCCATAAGGTACGATTAAAAGAACGTGCGCCAGAGCGACCTTGTATCGAATATGGAGAGTTTCAATTCCATAAGGTACGATTAAAAGCGAAAGAAGCGGTACCGACAAGGACGGAAACAAGGTTTCAATTCCATAAGGTACGATTAAAAGCTTGACCGATTGTTTATCAAGTGAAGTTATAGACGTTTCAATTCCATAAGGTACGATTAAAAGCTGTTCTCACAGATATGGGTATATATAATCAATCCGGTTTCAATTCCATAAGGTACGATTAAAAGCCCGGACCAGAACAAGAACGGGATAGTAGATTCGGTTTCAATTCCATAAGGTACGATTAAAAGCCCGGACCAGAACAAGAACGGGATAGTAGATTCGGTTTCAATTCCATAAGGTACGATTAAAAGGAAGTAGATTATAACTGCCATGTCACAGAGTTCAAGTTTCAATTCCATAAGGTACGATTAAAAGGGAATTTTCCAGTGTTGCCCCCACGGTTAAATGAGTTTCAATTCCATAAGGTACGATTAAAAGACCCAACACAAGGACAGGTGTATCATGATAATAAGTTTCAATTCCATAAGGTACGATTAAAAGTGAAGGTGCTGATTCCGGTGATGAAAAAGTGACCGTTGTTTCAATTCCATAAGGTACGATTAAAAGGGTACCATGCATTGATTTTGCAGCTTCCCACATCTGTTTCAATTCCATAAGGTACGATTAAAAGCCTTCCTGATTTTCTCCATTTCCCTGTTCAGCTTCGACGTTTCAATTCCATAAGGTACGATTAAAAGTACCTTCAATAGCATTGTATATAGTTTCAGAAATACGTTTCAATTCCATAAGGTACGATTAAAAGGCTAACGTGCTTGTGCTTTTTGTTTTCTTCACGAGTTTCAATTCCATAAGGTACGATTAAAAGCTTTGCCTCTGTGACACAAAATATTATACGCGTATGATGTTTCAATTCCATAAGGTACGATTAAAAGTCAGTCTAACGGATTCAACGGAAGATACTTTACCTGTTTCAATTCCATAAGGTACGATTAAAAGGGTTATCTCATTCACCAACACTATGGAAGGATTCCGTTTCAATTCCATAAGGTACGATTAAAAGAGCTTATCAAAAAATGGTCTTTATCAGGATTCTCTGTTTCAATTCCATAAGGTACGATTAAAAGAGAAATAAGACGGGAGCAAGACGGCCAAACCAAAGAGGTTTCAATTCCATAAGGTACGATTAAAAGATCCATGACAGAATTCACAACCTGACCTGCACCTAGTTTCAATTCCATAAGGTACGATTAAAAGGCTGATGGGTCATTATAAGCATTTTCACGATTCCATGTTTCAATTCCATAAGGTACGATTAAAAGTATTGCAGGAAAAACAAGTAAGCTGGTTGATGAAGGTTTCAATTCCATAAGGTACGATTAAAAGCGTGTGTCAGTCGCTCTATACTTATCGAGTTATTGTTTCAATTCCATAAGGTACGATTAAAAGATTTAAGAACATAACGGAGTGTCTCCATTTCATAGGTTTCAATTCCATAAGGTACGATTAAAAGATCCTGAGAACGCTGATAAGATAGTTCTTGAACTGTTTCAATTCCATAAGGTACGATTAAAAGCTAGACTATAGATTAATAAACCCATATCTTATATGTTTCAATTCCATAAGGTACGATTAAAAGTGTGTTAGATTCCAATCTTGTGTCACTCCACGCCCAGTTTCAATTCCATAAGGTACGATTAAAAGGGCAGTGAGGCATACAACCGGATCAGTTTTGAAAGTTTCAATTCCATAAGGTACGATTAAAAGCTCAATCGGCGCGCGCCTAAGGACATGCTGTCCCGTGTTTCAATTCCATAAGGTACGATTAAAAGTGTCGTAATACCGACAAGGGGCGCAATACCTTGTGTTTCAATTCCATAAGGTACGATTAAAAGACCTCGGCAGAATTCTGTTTATCTGACCACTTCTGTTTCAATTCCATAAGGTACGATTAAAAGCACGTGAAACACAATTAGAAAAGCGTCGTCTTTTTAGTTTCAATTCCATAAGGTACGATTAAAAGTATGAATGAGCGCGGCGAGCTGGCTCCGTTCGATGGTTTCAATTCCATAAGGTACGATTAAAAGAATTTCAATACAGCCTTTTACATCCAATTCTTTTAAGTTTCAATTCCATAAGGTACGATTAAAAGTTGCGTAAACGTATCTCACCAAGGTATGTTTTAAATGTTTCAATTCCATAAGGTACGATTAAAAGCAAAGCTGATTGATATCAGCACCTCGTTTGAACATGTTTCAATTCCATAAGGTACGATTAAAAGAGCGCGATACTCACCTACAATCCCTATCGCACCATGGTTTCAATTCCATAAGGTACGATTAAAAGCCTTCATTTTCATTTTTATTATATACTGAAAATAAAGTCATTATAAAATGCAAATATAGAAAAAAATTACAAGAAAAATGTCGATGCCTAATTCTAAAAAAATCCCAAGGTATCGACATTTTCATAAGTATCTGTATTTCAATAAGTCAAAGAACTATTAGGCATATAAAATTTCCTGAAAACAGAAACATAAGCCTCATCGACAAAATTTATTTAGAGAAAGACATCTATATTAGACCGTTCTTTTCCTACAATTCGCTTATCCATCGTATATTGGGAAGAACCACTAAATATAATTATACTATCTTCTTCTTTTTTCATAAAAGCATCACATAACATCAACAGTTCCTTTAAACGAACCTCCGATATTTCACCTTCAAAAACAGAATTCTGAATCCAGTTCAGATACCTTCGGCACAATTTCAACATTTTTCCTACCCTCCGCTCTCCAAAATCATACACTAAAATTACATACATATCACCAATACATCTTAAAAGGTTTATATTCTTCCATACCCAACAAATGTTTGGCCAATTTATAGCACTCCAATTTTACAAGATGCTTGTAACTGACTGAACGCTTTAAAGAGCGATGTTGAATGGTTTCCTGCAACCGATCCTCCAAAGCTTTTACAAATATCTTCTTTCCCATGGAATTAAGCAAACATTTGTTCAACTTCCAATCAAAATGTTTTCCCTGAATTTCCTTTCGGTTTAAAACCTTAAAAATCACTCGGTCTACGATAATGGGTTTGAAGATTTCCGCAATATCCAATGCCAAGGAGTAACGACGCTCACCAGGTGTATGCAAATAACTGATAGTAGGGTTCAGCTGGGTTTGATGAATGGCACGCAAGCAAAGCGTATAGCACACCATATTACCAAAGGAAATCAGTGCATTTACCTCATTCTGTGGAGGACGTTTGGTACGAGTACCCATTTCAAAGTCATTCAGTATCAAATTAAATGCCGTGTAGTAATATTGCCTTATCTGACCTTCCACTCCCATCAGTTCTTCCGTACTACCAGTCTGAGGTATTTGAGAAGAAAGTTTTTTCATCAGAGCTATTAATTCTTCCATATCCTTCCCTCTCCGATTATAATACTGAAGGTTCTTAATCATATTATAAGCCGCTCCTTCAATAAATTTCTGAGCGATACACATTCTTTTTTGAGATTCTGATAATGGGCAGTCTGTGCCAACAGCATCCTACCGGAAAGCAAACAATCTCTCGGCATGAAGGAACCCGTGTAATTCTCATAATAATCAAAAAAGTGAACAGCAATGTCTTTCTGGCCTAGAAAATTAAACAACGAACTATTCGCACGCAATGAGCCAAACACATAAAACTCACTGATATCTTCCACTGGCAAATAACGGGGCTGAGAAGAAACAGGAGTATCTTCTCCCTCTTCCGTGCAAGGAGTAAACTTTAATGTGTTATCTTTTCTCTCTAAAATACCCGGATTAAACAAATAAAAAGTTTTCTTCATTCTTCCATCTCCTTACAATAACAAAATTCATAATAACTGCAATTACGACACCATGATTTTTGAACCAAAGGTGGACATTGCTCATCAGAAACAATAGTCTCGATATTTTCCTTCATTTCTTCTATCTCTCCGCGGTCGGAATCCGTTAGATTGACTGGTTGAGTTTTTCTTAAAACAGGATATTCAAGCAAACCAGTCACCCCTTCAATCCCATTCTTCTCAAACACATATAGGTAATACTTTACCTGCCATTCATGGGCCTTCTCTACCTTGTTTGATTTTTTGATTTCATGAATCACTTTATTCTTGGTGTCATAATAATCAACCTTTATTCCATCCAACTCAATCTCTTCATATTTCGCTGAACGCTGCGGATAAGAATCCTCATGAATCAGTTTACCCTCAAACACAAGGTCAGAGGTATGTTCAAAATTAATGCCATTTGCAAATAGCCAAAGCTTGCGTTTGCATACTTGATAATAATTAAAGTGTGTACCAGTAATTTGCATGTTTATTCATTATATTATCTCATAACAATCAGGCTTTCTTTCTATACAACCTTGTTTCTCATCATAGAATAATTCCTCTGCAATCCATACATCTATATCCTTTGATCGATTTTTTCTATTCAAATGATAAGGATATACAGAAACCAACAGTTCATTTGCTTCGATATAACGTTTCTGTTCCACCAAGCCACAATATTCTTCTTTCAGATTATAGCACAACACATCTACTTTCTGATTATTCTGATCCAATATTTCATCAGCCCAGTCTTCACATATCCCAGCAATCCACTTCTTTTCAAAATTAGAAACAGAATTCAATCCCTGTTCAAAATCCTTCCTTTGTTGTTCAGAATATCCATCTTTGTACACGTCATTGCAAGCCCTGATCAAATCATCCTCCGACAAGTTTTTACCATCCAACTCTAACATTACAATCCAGGTATCTCGCAATAACTGCTCATCATAAAAAGGAGTTTTACCTATTATTTCCTCAAAGAGATGTACATCGGCCATTTTCTTATGACCAGAAACATCCACCAGTTTTCCAGTGCGATTTACACGGCCTAAACGTTGGATCAGGGAATCTATAGGAGCATTTTCGATATAAGCAGTATCGTAGTCTATATCCAAACTTACTTCAACCGCTTGTGTGGCTACCAGTAGTTGAGGACGTTTGCTCCTATCTGCATGCGTCACAAAATGCTCTATCTCTCTCCTTGATTTTTGGTTGAATCCGCCATGCAACATCATCTTCTTTGAATCATCAAAATCTATTTCCTGATAAATCTGCTGACAAGTTTTTACATTATTGACCACAACCAGCACAGAAAGGCCACTTTCCAAATCAGCTTCAATCTGACCAATATACTGACCTATATTTTCTTGTGCATGACAAATCAAATGATGACGTTGTCTTCCCATCACACAGGCATCTGATGAAAATGTAGAATCCGGACGAACGATTCGGGAATAATCTCCCTCATAAATCTGTTCTACAATTTCCTTCAACAAAAAATTTGGGATAGTAGCAGACATAAACAAGAACTTGGCTCCAAAAATATTCCTGAAAATCTTAACCGTTCCCAACATTTTTCCGGTCAAAAAAGCATTGTACGCATGAAATTCATCAATGACAAACAGAGCATTCTGACATTCCAACATAGAGAACTCCCATCCTTTTCCATGACAAGGTACCCGTAATAGTTGGTGTAAAGTCATAATTTTTACCGGATAATAGACCTCACGCGACAGGGTATTCAAACTCCGGGCATTTTGTTCAAGTTCTATATAATCGGGAATTACATTCGAAGATTCCTCACACAATTCGTTATAGATAAAATTCAAAGATTTAGAATGTTGTATCATTACTTCCGAACGATTATATACATCGCACAGACGTTTCATCATCGCATTGATAGAGGCCGTATAAGGCAACAGATAAAACAAACGATTGCCTTCCAACTGATTGGCATATACCCAGCTTAAAGCAGCTTCCGTCTTGCCTGATCCTGTAGGTGCATGCAGAACTGCATCCCCTTTCCATTGTTGTAACTTCTCTTGGAAATGGCGAAACGGGAATTTAGTGGATTTGTCGTGTGGCTGGAAATCATTCAAAGATATCAACTGGTAATCGGGAATTTCTGCCCGACCTCCAGAGGCCAAATGATCTGCCGCTTGCAAGAAAGCTCTCAACAGAGAGAAATGCTGCCGGTCTTCCAAACAAGGCACTGCCTTTACTTGCTTACTTTTTCTGAACATATAACAGAAAGTCGACGGAATTTTTTCTAATACCTCTTGTCTGTAAACAAATTCTTCTGCAAATAAAGAGAGCCATGACTGTAAGGTTTCCAAGCACATGGTTCCTTCAGAGAATGGTAAATAAATTCCTTCATCCACTGAAATACTGATGTCATTCAAATCTTGCATTTCCAAAGACCTTTCACAAGAATCTGACTCTACGCTTTTATGATGTGTTCCAACAGCGAACAGCACTGCATCGTTTACCTCCAAAAAAGTTTTTGCAAACCAGACAGAGACCAATTCGTGACGGATACTGGCATATTTGTCACCATTCAACCTTTTCTGAAAGGTCGGATGCACCTTTCCCAAGTCATGCAGAATCGCAGCTGGCACAAAATTTTGTGTTAAGAAAGTTCTTTCAGTATCCGATAAAGACAGTGACTGAAGTAACTTCAGTCCTGTCTCTATTACCATACAAGTATGCTCATACAAAGTGATTCCATCACTTTTAGCTCTTACTTTCTTTATATCCTCTATATTCATATCGTAAACGTATGCATATAAAAATCTGTAAATTGCTCATCCAAAGTTCGATATAAGTTAGTACATTTCACATGTACCCCCTCACCATGAATAGCCACAAACATCATCGGATTTACAGGGATTCTTCCACTCCCAATATTCTCTCCTTCGGCATAAGACTCTGCAATCTGCACAAGCTGCCCGGGTATAATCTGATTTGCATCAAAAGGAATCATACAACCTTTCAAAGTTCCTTCCGATATAGGTATCACCTCTTTGACACATACTTTTTTAATTTGGAGCAAGTCTTGCGAACGCCCTAATGCCGGAGTTCCTATAGGAGACTCAAAATACTCCTTCCAGTCTATACGGTCAATCCAGACGGTTAAATCAGGATTCGTATGAAATTCACGCGTATATGCATCACTCCCTTTGTCATGGTTCTTTATTTTCTTCCCATCAAACTGCAACCTTCTTCGGGTTTCTATATCCAAAGAGACTGTATCATAAAGATACCGGAAACCGACCTTCACTTCATTGCAGGACACAAAGCGCCCTAGACAGCAACCTAGTATTCCTAAAATAGTAGAATAAGGAGGTACTGGCATACATAGGGCATTTCCGGAAAGAACAAACGGAAGACGAGGAGTAGCAGTCCAGCCTGCAAACTGTATTTCCAGTACTTTATCCATTACTTCAAATATTTATCTACAAACATTTCGACTATTTTGATAGGGCTATCCACTATAAAGGTATCCCCGTTCAACGCTTTTACTTCTGCTTCATTCTCCAAATATCCTGTTCGGATTCCAATGCAAACGGGAGTCTGAAGTTTGTCTTTATAATCTTCAGCTAATTCCTTCAACAAGTCCACATTTAACTTCGGACGCTCGCCGTCTCCTATATATAAGTTATTAAAGCAAGGATTTGCAGACGACATTCCTGCAAATACAATCACTTTAGGAGAGACATCGGCTCCAAATGCTGCCATCTTTGCGCCTCCACGGAGATGTACCAGCCCTCTCAGCAAACCTGCAGCACGTTCGTTTCTCAGTTGTTCCGCATTCTGAAGCGTATAGACTTGTACATTTTTCTGTGAAGAATCCTCCACGAGAAATTCTTTATACTTTTCTACCAGCTCTTTTGACAACTCCACACGAGACGGCGTATTCACGAAACAACCCAAACGGTAACATTCCAAATTAAAGAATCCTTCCAAATGGGTAGCATAAAAGCGAGTTGAATAAGGTAAAGGGGTTCCGTCTTTCGGAGAAACAAAAGCATTATCTATTGTTAAAGCACGCATCTTGGGGATTCCTTTCAAAATGGAAGTTTTGAAGGGAGACGTACGCTGAATGCTCTCCTCACCTTTAGAACCACTTTTCATATATCCAAACAAGTCATCCTCCGGATAAATAACAGGGTCTAATTCTGTGGCAATTTTTGAGGTAGAACCTTTCGTATTTGTATCAATGGCATGTAGTTCGCTGGGTTGCCAACCATTTTCTTCATTTGCGGTATTCCTAAGCCAACGACGCCATGCTTGTGCCGACACGTAAGGAACTTCTTCCTTGCGTCCATTCACTGTTTCCTTGAAAGTCTTTGGGATTACTGTATTCTGATCTTCTCCAGTTGCCAATCCGGCACCATTCAAAAAAGTAGCGGTTGCATCACACAACACATTTCCTGTAATGTTTTTAATTTGTTCTGACATAACTTTCTATTTTTAAGGTTACTAGTTATTTTCAATATTATTTGAAGAAATTTCATTCAGTTTGAGTCTGAAGGCAAACAAGAATGTCTTGAACGCATAATTACCCCAAGAATCATAAATCAAATCGTATTCATTCCATTCTTTGCCACTTTCATTCAGACGTTGCAAGATAGAATAAAACCATATCATCTGTAATCGTAAATCGCTACGAGGGATTGAACGTTTAATCTTATTACATAGCGTTACATATTTTGATTTATCCACCGCATCCTGAAATCTATACGATACATATTGACAAGTAAATTCATTGATACGGTCTAACCATTTCTTTATATCTGCATCCAACGGCTGAACAGGAAATTCTATGTCTTCTTCCTCTAAGGATAAATCTTCTCTATTTCCATTATACAATCTCAACAAAGCACAGACTCCGTATATGTTTTTCTTGCCATTCGTGGTATAAAACAAGGAATACAGACGATAAATTCCGTCTTTCCAAGCATTCTCTATCAATAGTTTATCAAATACAGAAGAATCTACATCATTAGCTTGCTCCCCATATCGAAATTCCGGGATACGATCTTTTTCCCTCGGATAATCAGAAGAACTTTCCATCAGATGAATCATCTTCGCACAAAACCGGAATGCCATCGTGTCCTTGACGTTCAGTGAAGGACAATCAGAAAGGGATACCCCTTTTTGATAGTAAAAATGCACCAATTTATAAATCTGAAAACAACGATATGAAATGGGCAAGGACTCAGGATCATCCAAGATCGCTATCTGACAACTCATTGACCAGTCTCCTTTTTCTGTTGCCCGCCATAGTATTCTGCTCAGCAACGATGTATAATCATTTTTTGCATCATAAGCATCAGTTTTGCCCAACACAGCGTCATCTTTTGCATCTTTATATTTCATTATCAGGCCAGAAATATACTGGGCCATTGCAGTCTTTTTCTCTTGATGAATGGCTTTCCAATAAGACTCGAAAAACCCCACACTAACCCCTTCATATTTTTTAGCCGGATAAAGGCCCGACCATTCCCTGTTATCAGACAAACATTCCAAAAAACTTGAACTTAATGCAGGAGTATTTAATATACGTGCCAGTTCTCCCTTATGACGCTTACGCAATAAAGCCAACCGCCTAAGTAATTCATTAGGTACCCTGTCTATAGAACAACTGGCACCTGCACCCGAATTCGAAAAACTCCACAAGTTCACATCTGCATATTCACAATCGGCCTTGCATTTTTCCATGACTTCCAAGGCTTCCAAAATATAATTCCCTTTTGTAGCCCCCTTCATGTTTTCAATCGGCTCATTCGTCATGACTACGTTTGCTACTTTTTCGACTAAACTATTTACTTTCTCTTCCACAAACTCCTCACAAAACTCCAAAGCCGTAGAATCAACAAGCAGAATACCTTTCTTATAAATGTAAGCACAAAAAGGCAGGAACTGCAACAATACCACGCAAATGGGATGTACATTATACGTCTCCCTCGCCATAGGTAGAGACTGTGCATCGGAACCTAATCCCCCCAATAAAGGAAACCAGCATCTGTTTAAAGTCAAATCCTTTTTCTTCGCTTCTTTCTCTGGAACTCCTAGATCAACCAATGTTTCCAGAATAAAATCAGAGAACGTTTTAGTATAATGTAATCCTGTCAAGTTACATTGTTTGTCGCCTTCTGCTTCAAAACCGTCCACAATCTTACACAACAGCATTTCATATATCTTCTCACCAAGTTTCTTGTCGTTATACAATGGCCCATTTTTCGTAAAAAGCATCGTATAACTTTTGAAACGCAGATTCAGACTCATCAAAGAATAAGGGAGTTCATCGCACACTCTTTTCATCATGGTATTCAAAACATCTGTAGTAATGTCCCGCACATCATCCAATCCAGCCAATGCTTTAATTGTCATCAAAGCATTGTTGACCATCGGATTTCCTGTATAATGACTAATTATGTTCATAACTGAATTAAATAAGGTTTCAATATCAAGGTAATTAATTCCATATTATATCTTCATTCGAAATCGGTTTTATTTTCATAGTAGTTCTAATGTTATTTTTCCATTAGTATGTTTTGTTTAAAAGCTACTTGCAAATATAAGTTATTTTTCCAAAAACAAAGAAGAACTCCTTAAGAATTGGTTTCAAATATTTTATTTTTGCATTTAGAGGAATTGAAATTTAGTATGTTTGGTTTGTCAAACATTACAATCGCACCATACTCCCCAATAAACAGTTGGGGAGTTATTTTTCAACTTTCAAGAATCCAAATCCCATTGAAGAAAGACTTCCTGCCGATGATTCATAAAGAAATCTCATCAATTCCAAAGGGGCAGAAATCCTCATCCTACACATGAAGCCTCGTACCTTAGTTTCTTGTGGAGTATCAGCCTTTATCTTCACCAATACAGATTTGGGAGAACTTAAAACCTCTAGGCGACAGCCTTCTACATGAAAAGGACATTCAGTTCCATAAAACAAAGAATATTTTTCTATAAGCCCTTTAAAAAGAATATAAGAAGCAGCAGAATCTGTCGGAGATAAATAATCTACCTTCCTACCTTCATGGCGGAGCTTCAAACACATTGGAGACAAAGTCCGAAACGTCATCTCTTCCGTAAATTCTGGAGAAGGCATCACCTCCACATTACGCACAATAAACTGTACGGTTGACTTCCGATCACCAATTTCAAATATCTGATCCATAAACAACCCTTGAATAAAACTTTGGGTGCTTTTCTCTGGCAAAAAACTAATCTGCCACTCTACCGTATCCGACAAGATAAGTAGTCTCCCCTCTTCATGCAGTATCTTATATCTTTCTATATCAAAACGAGAATAAGAAAAGAACTTAAACGTTTTTCCATTTTCCATACGAAAACCATTTTCATGGAGCCAAGTAGCATAATCTTTATCCGCACGTGCCAGAATTCTGTATATTGCAGACGACTGTTCATATTGATAATTTATAGGTAACCGGTTACCAAAAGCTCTTTTATTGACCTCTAATTGTAATTTAAATCGCATACCTTTCTTTCCTTGTTATAATATATGTATCTCTTTTATTATTTCATCCATATTTCCATCACACAAAGCCTGCAAGTTATCCTCTGTCATGAGTGATTCAGACAAAGCACGACGCACCATTCTGCAATAACGCTCTGCCCTATCTGGGAGAAGATATCCTCCCCATCCTTCTTCCAATTTGTTTTTCTTGACATACTCGTCAAAAATACGGTTATAATAAACCGCCGTGATTACATGCAAATCTTTCGCCCGATGTACAAGCGCCGCGACAGACATACCATAAGTGTTTTTTAAATCCACGAGCTCTTCCAAGGATAGGTATGAACGTTTTTTCCCAAAAGACTCATAAACTCTCTTAGCAGGAAACAATAAGGCAGAAGCAAAACGATGACAATATTTTTCTTTAGTACGTATATCCAAACGTTCCAAGAACTGAAAAAGTAGATGTCCTAATTCATGTAAAGCTGTAAAACGTTTCCGTTCTACAGTTACATTCCGATTATTCAACACGACAAAAGGAATCTGTCGATTCACCCATCCACTTAATCCGTCTATCCGTTCATCTATTTCCAGCTCTAACACTTTTATTCCTGCATTTTCCATTATACGGCAGACAGAAGAAATAGAATCTGTTCCCAACTCCCATTTTCTACGCAAAATTTCCGCCGCTACCTCCATGTCTTCAATGGAAGAATAGAGTTTCTGAGAGAAAGGAGATTTGAAAGAAGTCGAAACGCCTAGTTTACGTTCCAAATACACATAACGTTGTAGACACACATTCACTTCACTCTTAACAGCCTCCTCCTCTTTTGCCGACAATATTTCTCCACGACGAAAGTTCCAACCATCAATTTTCATAGGAAAACTCATTCTCAGACTGGCAGGAGATACTTGATAAATCTTCAACAATGCATCAAGTACCTGAACTGACGGACGCATTTTTCCTCTTTCATATTTAGACAAAGCCTGCTTAGACACCAATCGACCTAACTTCTGACAGACCTCATCTAAAGTCAACCCACGCATTTTACGCATATTTCTCAATTCTTCCGCTTGCATATCATCTTATCTTTACTTGATTCATAAGCCCAATCGGTTTACAAATATATATTTTTTTCAGAATCTTATCAACCAAAACCTTTTTCTTATATAGAAAGCTATACCTCAAAAAATCTTTAAGGAATCTTAGTAATAAACAGAAAAAATCATCGCATAAATACGAGAAAAGGCCATCTCAAATAGAATTGAGACAGCCTTTCTTCCTAATAAAAATCTAAAACTAATCAACAAGCGGGAATACAAACCCCTTTCCGTCATTATTATCAAATTTGGCACCAGGAGCCATCTTCAAATGCTTCTCATTGTTACTCCAGTCCCAAAGCATGCTTTCGTCTTCTGTAATTTCACCCGTTTCTATATTACGCTTCTTACCGTTCAACGGATAATACAGCAGCAAATTCTCATCATTTCCATCTACCATCTTCCACATGAACTGCTTCAACTGCTGTTGCGTACGAGCCGTTTTCCAGAAACGAACTTCTCTTATCAGTTCATTGGCACCGCCAATCCAGAAACCAACCAGCCCATAAGGACCCGTTCTAATCTCACGGTCGGCCACCAGTTCACCATTCACATACACATAGTTCTTCTTGCCATCGTACACAAATGCCAGCATATACCATGTATCAGGTTGAGCTGTAAACACATCAGCCGGCACATCAATCTGAGAGCTACCCGTCTTAATCTGAAGCTGGTCCGGACGAATGGTTACATCACCGAAACGAGGATAGATTTCATCAAGGGTACTTGAATTAGACACCAGTTTAGTTCCACAAATAGAACGGTTATTCGCATTGTAAAGATGACGATTTATCATCACCTCCATCGTCCATTGATCCACTTTGAAATCTGACGGGAACATATTTGTATCTTCACTTCCTGATCCGTTCATACGCAGACACTTCGTATTGATACGCTGTTCCAACACAATTATCGATTCGGCCTCACCCGACACGACAGGCACTGTACCGTTGTTCAGTTTCACAGGTAAAGCATAGCTTCCCTGCAAAGAAAACTTCACATCCTTCAATTTCACAGGCAAGAACTGCGAAGTCTGTTTTGCATCAAAGACAACTTCCTTGCCCACTTCATACATTTCAGAAGGAAGCATCAAATATTCTGTACCGTGTTTCTTGTTATAGGCTTCCAACTGTTCCTTATTACCAACTTCTACCGACACTGTCTGTGCATGATCTTCCTGTCGCACCAAGGATACAGTAATCGATTTCAAGTTCACTTCTTGTCCCTCTTCCACAAACACCTGTGCAGATTCGCCTCCCTTTATATAAGCCCCCTGCTCTGACTGAAACTCACTTGTCGGATCTTTATATAATTCATTCTGGCAAGAACAAACCAACATAGTTCCTGCTAAAACTCCGAGATATAATATTTTCTTCATAATTTTAAATTTAATCTAACTTTCCTGGATAAACTACATTTCCCAAATACAACGCCTCGCGCAACCACTTATAAGGAGGATTATTGGCAAAATCATATTCCATGTGGTAAGTTCCGATACCACCGATACGCTTCCCACTGGGAAGATCAAGAGTGGCATAGTCAAAAATCTGACGTCCTTGAGGATAAGCATTGATTTCCGGACGAACACTCGTGTAACTTTTTACACCTCCAGTCCGCCATCCTTGCTCAAATTCAACGGTAATAATGGTTTTCCGCTCCCAATCTTCCAAATGATTCTGAGTTATTTTACGAATAACTCTTTGTGTAGAACTTTCCCAATAAGCCTGATAGATATAATGGTCAATATACTTAGACGCTTCTGTTGAAAGCAAATCCGGCTGTCCATCCATCACCAACATTCTTCCTGCAGGCCGCAAACGATCGGAAAGTGTCTTAATAAAAAGATACATATGAGTATTACCTGAATTCTCACTAATAGTAGAAGAATTTGCCATTGTACCACGATGACCATATCCTGGTTCATAGTCAATATCAAAACCATCCAGATTATATTTTTCAATCGTGTCGCAAATTGCATTAGCGTATGCTTTTACGCCTTCCATAAAATTGCCACCTCCTTTTTCTGTAACCCAATACTCAGTCGCACTTCGCCCCGGAGGAGTCATCTGGTCACCCAAATCCTGTACAATCCAACATAAAAGAGCTTTTCCACCTTTCACTTCCTGGAAAAATTTCAGGTCTTTCTTCTGCTCTTCCGACAGATTGCCTCGTGTACCCCACAATGAGACAAAATCCACACTATCAGGCAACATCTTCAGATAGTTCTGTGCATTGCTTCCTCTACCGGTCCAGTTACCAAACCAACCAAACCCTTTCACATGAGGCGTCTTACGATATTCTCTGAGTTTCGCAAAATAGTCACGCATGGTCGGTGTCAAATCAGCTTCTGTCTCCGCTTCCAGCAAAGGAATATATTTTTCCAGATCCTTCTGGTTTTCGAATACTTCTCTTTCAGGTATGTTCCAGTCAGAACAGCCCACAAACCCTGCCACTACCAGCAAGGCACCCATATATTTCATTATTCTTTTCATCACTTTATGTCTTTTGAATTTTAACAGATTCTTTTTTATTTTGGCTGTTTCGGTCTGCCGTCACGAACCCACCATAGTTTAGTGGCACCCTGGTCAGCACCTCCCAGCAAAGTCGGTACTTCCGACATATTAGGATTGGTACCGTATTCAGTCGGAGCAAAACGGAATCTCTCGGGCGTCACAGCATCTGCCTCCGCACCGATACTGACATACGCTTTGACATAAGCCGGTTTCAGCAGGTAAGGATAACCCGTACGACGATATTCTGTCCAAGCTTCTACGGCATTGGGATAAAGTGCCAAATATTTCTGAGTAATAATCTTCTGAAGTTTGACTTCATCCGGATCAGATTCATTCCATTTTGGAGACACATTGTTGGTCGAAAGTTTACAAGAATAAGATTGGTTATACATTAATGTATTCCGTTCGATATCCTTTGGCTTTTTGTCACTCTGCAAATAAGCGGCAGCTCCACTCACTCCATTTTCTTCAAATGACTTAGTGACACCTTCTTCATACAAGGCCTTCGCATCACCCGTTGCCAGTTGATAAAGTACGGCTTCCGCTTTCAGGAAAGACACTTCCGAAGCACGCATCCAGAACAAAGGTGAAGATGAGTCCACCTTCGGTTTCGCTGCCCCTGCCTTGGCAAAAGCGCTGAGAGCTTTGTCATTTGTAGGAGGAAGTGCCTGGAAGCCATATGAACCAGCCACAAAGTTAGCATTCAGGCGCTTGTCACCGTATCCTTCCATGTATGCCCAGATAGTGGCCCCCATACGACATTCTCCATAGTCCTCCACAATCGGAATCAAAGAGTTCATCAACGGCAGCTTGGCGGTATTCTGTATTTTTGCTTCCTGCGCTACGGTCTCAATCACTCCTCCATTAGCCTGATCAAGCGCAAAAGTAATATATTCCTTTGCCAATGCCTGATCCTTAAAATGCACACGTACTGCCAGACGCAATATCAGCGAGTTAGCCAGACGGGTCCAGTTCTGTGCATTCCCATCATAAATCACATCGTATGACGAAAGTACTTTTGTCGTTGTACCAGCCAGGACCTGCGATGCTTCCTTCAATTCTGCCAACATGGCCTTATACACCGTTTCCTGTGAATCCAGTTTAGGAGCAATGTCACCGTTTCCGGCATTCGTATACACAATCGGCCCAAACACGTCAGTGGCACGAAGCCAGCCCATCACCTTTACCACATTGGCTACAGCCTGTACTTCTTTGTCTGCAGGATCCTGGGAATCTTTTGTATACTTATAAATATCATTCCATGCACGGAACAATTTTGAATAGAAGTTCTGGTAAGCATAGTTCATACGGGCATCCGTAAAGTTCCAGGTAGCTTCTGTATTGAAATTCCAGTTATTGTTCATACCCCAGTAACCGATGTAATTTCCAGCCGACATCACGTCTGTATTAGCCAAGTCATTACCCGGTCCTGTCGATTCTGTGGGTGAACCGATAGGAATCACAAGCTTCTGCATGTCCATAAACGGTGCACCATACAACAGACCACCCTGTTTCATTTCCTCTTCCGTAATACCATAGATATTCGTATTGATCTTCTCATAATCACAAGAAGCCAATGCCAATACAGATAATACAGGTATCAAATATTTTCTTATCTTCATATAATTTCTGTTTTTCATGATTGATTAGAATCCAAATTTAAGGCTCACTCCGTAAGTCCGCTGGCTAGGCAGCATGAAATAGTCGTATCCCTGTCCGAACGTACCTGTAGAAGCAGTCAGTTCCGGGTCGAAAGGAGCTTTGTTGTAAATCATCCAGAGATTGGTGCCATACACCGAAAGGCTCACGTTATGGAACGAGGTTCCCTTAAACCAGGAATTGGGGAAAGTATATCCCAGACTTGCTTCCTGAAGACGAACGTTTGTAGCAGAATATACATTGTAGGCATCCAAGTTGACCACTGATTCATAATAGTCCTTCGGACGTACTGCTACATTGCCCACCATCACTTTCCCGACATCGCGGGCATCTGCAGAAGCCTGCGATACACCAAACTGGTCAAGGATGGCTTGTGTCTTGGAAATTACAATACCTCCCAGACGGGCTGTCACAAGGAAGTTCAGGTTGAAACCTTTATACGTAAATCCATTTCTCCAGCCCAAGTTCCATTTCGCATTGACACTTCCCAGCTTATAAGGTTCGGTAGATTCAGTAGTAATATTTTGTCCTTCATTGTAGACGATGTAACCGTCCTGGTCACGTTTCAAACGTTCTTCTGCATAAATGGTACCAATTTCTCCACCTTCACGCAGACGGAAACGCCCTACCTTAATGTCACTCAAATCAATGGCTTCTCCGGTCACAGGATTCTTCACGTTAGAAGCCAGTTCAATAATTTTGTTACGGTTGGCTGTAGCTGTAAATGAGGTGCTGTAAGAAAAATCCCCAAAGGTCTGATCGTAACCCAAAGTCAACTCGATACCTTTGTTCTCCACATTACCTGCCTGTACAAACATATAGTCATACCCTGAACTTTCCGACAGTTTTGCTTCGAGCAACTGGTCGTAAGTGTTCGACTTATACAAGGTTACTCCTAAAGAAACCGTATTGTTCAACCATCTGGAGTCGATACCGATTTCATAAGAACGGGTTCTTTCAGGCTTCAGTTCCGGAAGCGGATAATACTTGAACGGCTTGATTACACCTCCTTCTACAGAATGGGTAATGGTACCCGGGGTCAATCCCGTATAAGGAATCGGTGAACCTACTTCCGTATAAGAAGCACGTACTTTAAAGAATCCCAATACCGGAGAGATAGACTGACGCAGATTTTCAGGCAACAGTTCTGTCACAATAGCCGACAATCCGACTGAAGGATAGAAAATCCAAGGAGATTTACTGTTCACTAACTGCGAAGGTTTATCCGTACGGCCTGTAAGTGTAAGATATACAGCCGATTTCCAAGAAAGTTCTGCAGAGCCGAACACACCGAAGTTCATCTTCCGGTTATCACCTCCTGTCTGAGACGGTACGCCAGTAGAAGGGTCTACGTTATCATACGCAAACTTGTTCGGAACAAGGAGCAACTGGCCGCCATACCCTCTTCCTTTCGTATCATATTCCTCAAAAGAAACACCCACATTGACATTTGCATAGAAGTCCTTGGCAAAAGGCTTGGAAAGGTTTGCCATGATATCGGCATATTTCTGACGGAAGGTCTCATTTGAATAATTGTAACGGCCCAACGGTCTGGCAAAGGTTCCGTGTGTAGAAGCATAGCGTTTATCTTCTCTTTCAGTATAGGTGTTATCCAAGCGGCCTCGTGCTGAAACATTCAGATAGTCGGTGATGTCATATTTCAATGAAGCATACAACATATAACGGTCTTTCACTTCCGGACGAATGTTACGGTAGGCTACCCAATAAGGATTCTGTACGGCCATACCGAAATCACCGGGCGCCCATGACTGCACATTGTATCCAAGCTCTGCATCATAACGTTCAAAATATTTTTCTTTCTCAAAATCTTCTCCGCGAGGATACAGATATGCTCCAAGAATCGGATTGAAATATGTACCGTAGGAAAGCATGTTGTTGTAATACTCACGTACATAGCTGGCAGAAACATCCATCGTCAACTTGTCATTAAACAGTTTGGTGGTATTTCTCACCATGGCATTGTAACGATGATATTTATTGTTCGGCACAATACCTTTTGCATTCACTGCCGACCCCGACACATACGTCTGATTTTTCTGATTTCCTACAGAAAGATTAAATGAGTTGGTAAAGGTAGTTCCCGTATTGAAGAAGTCTGCCGGATCATAAGAAGTAGGCACAGCCAGTTTCTCACCCCATGAAGCGGCTTCTCCACTCACGTTTCCATAAGTGTGCTGGAACTTCGGCAACACAAATGCCTTTGAGAACTCTGCGGAAGACGACACATTCACACTGACTTTACCCTCGGCACCTTTTTTTGTAGTAATCAAAATGACACCGTTGGCTGCACTGGCTCCATAAAGAGCTGCTGCAGAAGGACCTGTCAGCACAGAAAGACTTTCGATGTCTTCCGGGTTGAAGCTGGCAATACCCTCACCCGATGTACGTCCGGCTCCAAATCCTGTACCGTCGCCCGAGCGGTCTGCCTGATTACCCATCGGCACACCGTCTATCACATACAACACGTTGTTGTCTCCTTTGATAGACTTGTTACCACGCATCACTACGCGGGTACCTCCACCGACACCCGAAGCACTGCGCTGAATGCTCACACCAGCCACCTTTCCATTCAGGCTGTTTACAAAGTTGGCATCCTTTACCTTTGTCAGTGCATCGTTCTTCACTTCCTGTACATTGTAGCTCAAAGCTTTCTGAGAACGCTTGATACCCAAAGCCGTAACCACAACCTCATCCAGCAGTTCCGAATCTTCCTTCATCACCAGCACACCCAATGCTTCTTTCGAAGAAACCGTCAGACTTTTATAACCTACGTAGGAAATTTCCAAGATAGAACCTTCACTAACCGACAAAGAAAAGTTTCCGTCGATGTCGGTAATCGTACCGTTGCTAGTTCCTTTTTCCAGCACACTAACTCCTACCAACGGTTCTCCGTTGACGTCTACGACTGTTCCACTTACTGTGATTCTGTTTGCTTGTGCCGACACCTGTACCGAAGCCTCATTTGCTCCTCTCGGAAGGTTGGCGTAAGCTGCATTACCTCCTTGACATACCAGCAAAAGGAATAGCAGCTGAGTAGCTCTTTCTATTTTCATAGATGATTTAAGATTTTGTTGGACAATTATTTATATTTCACGGTTTTATGGTCCATAATTACTGTCAAACGCACAATCATTCCAAGACTGGAACGAAAGAACATCAACCAACAATCAAGAACCGGTTAATAATCTAGTCTTTTTGTGTTGGAAAAGCGACAACATTCCCTGGGCAGACACTTATTTCAGTAAAAAACTGCAATCTGCGCCTGTCATTCCTGTTTTAAACTTTTTCCCTGATTAAAAAAGAACTCTTTCTCTATCTTTTCAAATAATTCGGACCTACAGGCATTCATCCAGCCTGTCTCATGATTTTTTTCTTATAGTTTAATTTAGGTTTTTATCTGTTTGTGCGACAAAACAAGGTGTATCGTTTTATCTGCTGCAAATATATACAATTTTTATAAATTACAAGAGATTCTGTCGAAAAAAAATAATTATTTTGTTTTATTCTTCCTCAATAGCGGGGTTTGCTTTTCTAATCCACCTTATTTTACTCCCTTCTTTTTATTAATAAAGCCGGTTTTACTGACTCACAAATAAAAAAGGTAGGATACAAAAAAAAGAGAAAACCCACACTGAAACTCCGTATCCGATTTCCTCTTTTCTGTGATTCCGCTGCGATTCGAACGCAGGACCCACGCCTTAGAAGGGCGTTGCTCTATCCAGCTGAGCTACGGAACCATCCTTATGTAATTTGTAAAGCTCTCAAGTGATTCCGCTGCGATTCGAACGCAGGACCCACGCCTTAGAAGGGCGTTGCTCTATCCAGCTGAGCTACGGAACCATCCTTAATTGCGGCGCAAAGGTATGCTTTTATTTTGAATTATACAAATTATTCCGGCGTTTTATCTGAAAAACGTAGGTAGATTAAGAAGAAAAGGTCCTGAGATGTTCTACGTTTCTCGCGCGCAGGACGTACGTTTCCCGAAGCGGAGCCGTACATTTTCCATACAGGAAACCTACGTTTCTGCCGTGGGAAACATAAAAAAGTTGAAGCGGTTTCCAGCTTATCGCCCTTGCCTTTCCTACTCTTCCTCTTAATAGTTATCGAGCATTTTCTGTGGTTTTTCCACGAAAATTCCGTAAGTTTGTCTGACAAAAACTTAAAACCACATCACACATGGAACAGCATCCCCAGCTTTTAGTCTACAAGGCGTCTGCCGGTTCCGGCAAGACTTTCACGCTGGCCGTACATTATATAAGACAACTGATTGAAGACCCGTATGCGTACCGAAGGATTCTGGCGGTGACATTCACCAACAAGGCCACGGCGGAAATGAAGGAACGTATCTTGGAACAGCTGTATGGCATTGCCACAGCCGACGAGGGATCGGACGGTTACCTGAAGGAAATACAGAAAACCTCGGCCAAGTCGGTCGGGGAAATCCGGGAGGCGGCACGCGAGGCCTTGCGGCACATGATTCATGACTACAGCCGTTTCCGCATCGAAACCATCGACTCGTTTTTCCAGTCGGTGATGCGCAACCTGGCACGTGAACTGGAGCTGGGGGCCAATCTGTCCATCGAACTGAACAATACGGAGGTGCTGAGCGATGCCGTGGATGCCATGATTGAAAAACTGGACCGCCGCTCGCCGGTGCTCTACTGGCTGTTGGAGTACATCGAGGAACGGATTGCGAGCGACCGGCGCTGGGATGTGTCGAAGGATATCAAGAGTTTCGGACAAAACATCTTCGATGAGAACTATATCGAGAAAGGAGAAGGACTGCGCCGGAAACTGGCCAATCCGAAGTTCATCCCGGCGTATCGGGAGGAACTGAAAAACATCCGCGAAGAGGTGCTGGAATTTATGAAGGGATTCAGCGACCAGTTTACGGGACTGCTCGAAATGCACGGGCTGACGCCGACGGACTTGAAAAACGGTTCGCGGGGCATCGGCAGTTATTTCAACAAGCTGGCCAACGGGAAACTGAGCGGCGACATCCGCAATGCGACCGTGGAGAAGTGTCTGGAAAGTGAAGAGAACTGGACCACGAAGACTTCCTCCCATCGCGACGAAATCCGCTCGCTGGCGGCCTCGGAACTGATGCCGTTACTGGAGGAAGCGGAAAACCGGCGTCCACAGAACAGCTTGCTGCTCAACTCGTGCGACCTCTCGCTACGTTACCTGAACAACCTGCGGCTGCTGGCGCACATCGACGAGGAGGTGCGGTTGCAGAATCAGGCGCACAATCGCTTCCTGTTGTCGGACACCAATGCCCTGCTTCATAGCCTGATTCGGGAAGGCGACGCTTCGTTTGTCTACGAGAAAATCGGTACCACCATCGATACGGTGATGATTGACGAGTTTCAGGATACTTCGCGCATGCAGTGGGAAAACTTCCACCTGCTCTTGCAGGAGAGTCTGGCGCAGAAGGAAGGCAGCCTGATTGTGGGCGACATCAAGCAGAGCATCTACCGCTGGCGAAGCGGAGACTGGAAAATCCTCGCGGGACTGGGACACGACCGGAGTTTCCGCATCAAGGAATGTACGCTCGACACGAACTGGCGAAGCGAGGCGCGCATCATCCGTTTCAACAACGAGTTTTTCACGGCGGCCTGCCAGACACTGAACCGACGGTATCAGGAGGAACAAGGAATGCCTTGCACGCAGCTGGAACAGGCGTACAGTGACGTGCGGCAACGTTGTGCCAAGAAAGACGAGAAAGGCTTCGTGAAGGTGACTTTCCTGCAGGATTCCAAGGAGCGGCCTTATACGGAGGCCACCTTGCAACAGCTGGCCGAAGAGGTGGAACGGCTCACGGCAACGGGTATCCAGCTCAATGAGATGGCCATCCTCGTACGGAAGAACCGGAGCATCCCCGACATTGCGGCTTATTTCGACGAGCATACCCCCTACCGCATCGTATCGGACGAAGCTTTCCAGTTGAACGCTTCTCTGGCCGTAAACATGCTCATCGACGGACTGCGTTACCTGTCTTCGCCCGACGACCGCATTGCGCTGGCCCGTCTGGCAGTGGCCTATCAGCAGGAGGTGTTACGAAAGGACATCAGCCTCAACACGGTGCTGCTCGACGACCCCAAGAATTACTTGCCAGCAGCGTTCCAGTTGCAGGCAAACGAACTCCGCTTCATGCCGCTTTACGAGTTGCTGGAAAAGCTTTTCGTGCTGTTCGACATGGAGCGCATCGAGCAACAGGATGCATATCTCTATGCATTTTATGATGCGGTGACGGAATACATGCAGAACAACTCGTCGGAGCTGACGGCTTTCATCCGTTTCTGGGACGAGAAGCTGAACACGAAAACCATTCCTTCGGGCGAAATCGACGGCATCCGCATCCTGTCCATCCACAAGTCGAAGGGTTTGGAATACCACACGGTGCTGCTGCCGTTTTGCGACTGGAAGATGGAGAACGAGACGAACAGCCACCTGATATGGTGCAGCGTGGCGGGCACGGGAAAGGAAACGGACATTCCGCCGTTCAACCGCCTGGACATCGTGCCGGTGAACTACTCGAGTGCCATGGCGGAATCGGTGTACCACGACGATTACCTGGAGGAAAAGTTGCAGCTGTGGGTGGACAACCTGAACCTGCTTTACGTGGCGTTTACACGTGCCTGCAAGAACCTGATTATTTTTGCCAAGGCGGGACAGAAAGGCACGGTATCGGAACTGTTGTACGACAGTCTGCCGCTGATGCAGGAGGTGGAACTGCCGCTTGCGCAGGAAGCACCAGAAGATGATGCGGTGGGCGAATACGGGGAGCTCTGCACGGCTCACGACGAGAAGAAGGCGGGTAAATCCAACCGGCTATCCTCGCCAAAAGAGGGAGTCCCCGTGAAGATGGAAAGCATTGAAACGCACATCGAGTTCAAGCAGTCGAACCGTTCGGCCGACTTTATCCAAGGGGATGAGGCAGACGACAGCCGCGGGCAGTACATCCGTCAGGGACAACTGCTGCACCAGGTGTTTGCCCACATCGAAAAGGCGGACAACCTATCGCCTGCTTTGGAACGGTTGAACTTCGAGGGTATCTTCGAATCGGAAAAACAGATGAAACAGGTGGAAACGCTGGCCCGACGGGCTTTGCAGCATCCGGCAGCCAAAGACTGGTTCAGCGGCACCTGGGAACTCTACAACGAATGTGCCATTGTGTACACCGACGAGGAGGGACAGATGCAGACGCGCCGCCCCGACCGCGTGATGCGGAAAGACGGGCAGGTGGTCGTGGTGGACTTCAAGTTCGGAAAAAAGAACGAGGCTTATCGCACACAGGTGCAGGAATACATGAACCTGCTCACGCAAATGGGCTACACCCACATCCGGGGATTCCTCTGGTATGTGTTTGCCAACGAGCTGGAGGAAGTGACGCTTCCGGCCTGAGTTTATTTTTATTTACCACTCTATTTCGACAATACAATATATGGAAACTTTTTTGAAGCAGGTGGCCGCTGATTTGTACCGGAAGCTGCACGGAGACTTTACCAAGGTGGCCGTGGTGTTCCCGAACAAACGTGCCAGCCTCTTTTTCAACGAATACCTGGCGCAGGAATCCGACCGTCCGGTCTGGTCGCCGGCCTACGTGAGCATCAGTGAGCTGTTCCGCCAGTCGTCGCAATGGGTTACGGGCGACTCCATCAAACTGGTGTGCGACCTCTACAAGGTGTTCCGGGAAGTGACGGGAAGCAAGGAAAGCCTCGATGATTTCTATTTCTGGGGCGAGATGCTCATCAGCGACTTCGATGATGCCGACAAGAATCTGGTGGACACGAAGGCCCTCTTCAGCAACCTGAAAGACTTGAACAAGCTGACGGCTGAATATGACTTCCTGGAGGAAGGACAGAAAGAGGCATTGAGCCAGTTTTTCCGCAACTTCTCCATCGAGCAGGTCACGGAACTGAAACGGCGTTTCATCTCGCTGTGGGACGTACTGGGCGACATCTATACGCAATACAAGGAACGACTCCGCGAGCAAGGCATCGCCTACGAAGGAATGCTCTACCGCGAGGTGACGGAAATGATGGACGTACAGAAGTTCCCCTACGACACCTATGTGTTCGTGGGATTCAACGTGCTGAACAAGGTGGAACAAACTCTGTTCAGCAAGCTTCACGCAGCCGGGAAAGCCCTGTTCTACTGGGATTACGACACCTTCTACCTGGACAAGCATCCGCACGAGGCGGGCGAGTTCATCCGCCGTAACCTGAAGAATTTCCCGTCGGAACTGCCGCCGGCCCTGTTCGACCACCTGAATCACCCGAAAGAGATAACCTTCATCGAATCGCCTACGGAAAACGGGCAGGCGCGCTACCTGCCGCAATGGATTCGGGAAAACCTGACGGAGAACGAAAAAGAAACAGCGGTGGTGCTCTGCAACGAGGCCATGCTGCAGCCCGTATTACATTCACTACCGGAGAACGTGCGCCACATCAACATCACCATGGGTTTCCCGCTTTCGCAAACTCCGGCCTACAGTTTCGTGAAAACGCTGCTGGAACTGCACATCTCAGGCTATAATTCCCGCAACGGACGCTACCAGTTTGCCGAGGTCATCAGTGTGCTGAAGCATCCGTACACACAACTGCTTTCGGAAGCGGCCACCCCGCTGGAAAAGGAACTGACGGAGAAGAACCGCTTCTATCCGCTGCCGTCGGAACTGGAACGGGATGAGGCCCTGTCACTGCTGTTCAAACCTTGCACCCACAACGAGGAACTGTGCAAACGGCTGGCCGACATCCTGAAGCAGGTGGCACAGCTGTACCGCAAGCAGGCGGCCTCCACCAGCGACGCCCTTGACCAGCTCTACCGAGAAGCCTTGTTCAAAAGCTTCACCATGGTCAACCGCTTCCATGCGTTGCTCGAAAGCAAGGATTTGGATGTGCAGCCTGCCACCTTCCACCGACTGCTTGTGCGGGTCATGTCGACTGCCAGCATTCCGTTCCACGGCGAGCCGGCCATCGGCATGCAAGTGATGGGGGTATTGGAAACCCGTAACCTGGATTTCTGCCACGTCATCCTGCTGTCGGTCAACGAAGGACAGTTGCCCAAGGCGGGCGGCGATTCTTCGTTCATCCCCTACAACCTGCGCAAGGCATTCGGTATGACCACCATCGACCACAAGATTGCCGTCTATGCCTATTACTTCTACCGTCTGCTGCAACGGGCGGAAAAAGCGACCTTGGTGTACAATACGGTGAGCGACGGCATGAACCGGGGCGAGATGTCGCGTTTCATGCTCCAGCTGCTGATTGAGTGGGGCTATCCGATACAACGGAAACAGCTGGAAGCCGAACAGTCGCCGGTCGTATCCTCTCCTATCTGCATCCCCAAATCAGCCGACATCCTAAAACGAATGCAGAGTGTGTTCGACGTGCGAGTAAATCAGAAAGCCATATTCTCCCCATCTGCCTTAAACTGCTACCTCGACTGTCCACTGAAATTTTATTATAAATACGTGGCAGGTTTTGTAGCGCCCGACGAGGTGAGTGCGGAAATCGATTCAGCCAAATTCGGAAGTATCTTCCACTATGCAGCCGAGCATATCTACAAGGATCTCACGGTGCATGGAAAAGTCATCAATAAAGAGGCTTTGGAAACCCTGCTCAAAGAGGAAGTAAAGCTGCAAAACTACGTGGACAACGGGTTCAAGGATTTGTTCTTCCACCTCCCAGCCGACGAACGTCCGGAATACAACGGTATCCAGCTCATCAACTCGGCCGTCATCCTGCGTTACGTCCAACAACTGCTGCGCAATGACCTGCGTCATGCTCCTTTCACCTTCGTGGGCTCCGAACAGCCCGTCATGGAGGACATCGAGATACAAACGCTCAAAGGGGTGATTCGTTCGCGCATGGGCGGCATCATCGACCGAATGGACAGCAAGGACAATGTGCTCCGCATCGTGGATTACAAGACAGGTGGAAAAGCCGATACTCCACCCAACGTGGAATCCTTGTTCACTCCGGGGCCCAAACGTTCCAACTATATATTCCAAACCTTCCTGTATGCAGCCATCGTATGCAAAAAACTGCGGGAACGGAATGACGATCGGAAAGTAGCTCCTTCCCTGCTTTATATTCACCGGGCTGCGGCAGAAGATTATTCACCGGTTATCCAACTCAAGGAATCATATAATAAAATTACTCCAATAGAAGACTTTTCCCTTCTGGAAAAAGAGTTCAGAGAGCGGCTGAAAACCCTTCTGGAAGAACTTTTCAATCCCGCACTGAACTTCAATCAAACAGAAGACGAAGACCAGTGTACCTATTGTGATTTTAAGGGAATGTGTAAAAGATAGGGCGAAAAAGAAAACAAATGTTAAATATAAATCTTTTCTAGAACAATTCTTCTGTTGAACATGTTATAAAGATGTTTTTCATAGTAATAGATAAGAACAGTAATGGTATTTGTGAAAATATCAGCTGTAGGACAAAAGCGTTTGTTCTTAAATTAAGAGAGACTGCATTCCCCGGCAGTCTCTCTTACTTTTTTATACAGTTTATTACTCCTGATAATCATAATACCACCAGTAGGTATCACCAAATTCCCGTCGCATACGGTTGCGTTCTTCCAGTGGAGAAGCCGCCTGCCGCTGCAACTGACGATATGCGTCAAAACGCTTTAACATCAGACTGTCGGATACAGAAACAGAGTCATTCCGTTGTGCATGATACAGTACAACCGCTTCGCGATAATAACGTGGCAAAGTATCCTCTGGCAAATAAAAATCCGGAACCGCCTGCATGAAGCGATCCAGTTGCTTTTCCAGCAACAAAGCCGAAAGATAATAATCCAAGGATGTATACTTTCCAGTACCCTTGTAGCAGATGTTCCGCAAAAACACCAGGCGGTCTTCTCCTGCATACGGACGAGCCCCCAGGAGGTAATAAATAGAATCGTTTGTATAACGCAACGTATGCAATGAATCCGCGTCAAAAAACAACCCGTCGGAGCGGTAATACTGAGGATAGGCAAACAGCTTGTCTCCCATCTGCCCCAGATGCGACAACGCCACCGCCCGAAAAACCGTCAGCGTACGACTGGCCTCCAACGAATTTTTTCCGACTTGCAGCACCTTGTCATATTCCTGGGCGCGCAGATAGTGTTCAGCCTCCAGCTCGTGGTGATAGCCTCGGTTGGTATTGCCTACACACACCGTCAGCACACACAAGCCCAACAGAATGGTCAGATTACTGTTGACCAGTCCCCAGATACTTCCTTCCTGATTCAGCTGCACCCTGAAGAGCCCGCGCAACCAATAGCCGAGACCGACAAACAGCAACACCAGCAAGGGCAGCAACCACGTCCACGGCGTATGATAGCTAGACATATAAACCCCGCGTCCGACATCGGTCAGTGCACAGAGCACCAAAAATGAAGGCACATACGCCAAAGCACGCACCTTTCCTTTCAGCCCCAGCAGGCTGTTCACCCCCCACCGCAGCAACAACAGGATGAGGGTAATGACGATGGCACTGGCCAGCGGAGCAAATACCGTCTTGCCGTGCGCCAGCGAAAAATGAAGTGCTTCCAGCACATCGCGCTGGAACACGTAGAGATAGACAAAGCTAAATAGAGAAAAAAGAAGACCGCATACAGCAATCATGATGCGTGCAGTCTTCTTATAAAGTACATTGATGTATTCAGTCATACAAAAAATTAATCTTTCACTCGTTTCAATACAACTGCAGAACGGGCAGGCACATACAGCTTCAGCCATTCCTTCTTATCCTTTGCATAAAGCGGGTCGGCACAAGTGAAGTGACGGAGGCTGTCGTCTGAGAAGCCGAAGCCACCAAACTGCTTGCTGTCCGTGTTCAGCACTACATCGTATGCCCCTCTTGGTACAAGGAATCCATAGTCTGTAAATGAACGAGTCGGGTTGAAATTGAACACAAATACCAAATCTTTCCGACGGAATGCCAAAATCTGGTCGCCATCGTTATGCCAAACCTCGATGACATCCGACTTCTGTATGTTCTTCACACTACGCATCAGCTTGACCATGCATTCATCAAAATCACCCAGATAATGATAGCACAATGTCGGATCGTCTACCAAATGCCACTGACGACGAGCATACTTGTACGACCATCCGTTGCCTTCGCGCGGGAAGTCAATCCATTCCGGATGACCGAACTCATTTCCCATGAAGTTCAAGTAACCTCCGTTGATGGTAGAGGCGGTCAGCAGACGAATCATCTTGTGCAAGGCAATGCCTCGTTCCACTACGCCGTTTTCATCGCCAATCTTGAAGTGCCAGTACATGTCGGCATCAATCAAACGGAAGATGATGGTCTTGTCGCCCACCAACGCCTGGTCGTGACTCTCACAATAGGAAATCGTCTTTTCATCCTTACGACGATTGGTCACTTCCCAGAACAGACTTGAAGGTTTCCAGTCCTCATCCTTGCGTTCCTTGATAATCTTTATCCAGTAGTCCGGAATGTTCATCGCCATACGGTAGTCAAAACCATACCCCCCGTCCTCGAAAGGTGCCGCCAGTCCCGGCATGCCCGAAACTTCCTCGGCAATGGTGATGGCCTTCGGGTTCACCTCATGAATCAGACGGTTGGCCAGTGTCAGGTAACAGATGGCATTGTCATCCTGATGCCCGTTGAAATAGTCGCCGTAATTGCAGAAAGCCTCTCCCAGTCCGTGACTGTAATACAACATTGAGGTAACTCCATCGAAACGGAATCCGTCGAAATGGAATTCCTCCAGCCAGTATTTGCAGTTGGACAGCAGGAAATGAACCACCTCGTTCTTTCCATAATCGAAGCAAAGCGAATCCCATGCCGGATGTTCCCGACGGTCGCCCGGATAGAAATATTGATAAGGATCACCGGCAAAGTTGCCCAGTCCTTCCACCTCGTTCTTTACGGCATGTGAATGTACGATATCCATGATGACGGCAATGTTCATCTGATGTGCCGTATCAATGAGCTGTTTCAATTCTTCCGGTGTACCGAAACGGGAAGAAGGTGCAAAGAAACTGGATACATGATATCCGAAACTGCCATAGTAAGGATGCTCCTGAATGGCCATAATCTGAATACAGTTGTATCCGTCTTTCGCGATACGCGGAAGCACATTCTCACGGAACTCGTTGTACGTACCCACCTTTTCCGCATCTTGTGCCATACCGATGTGACACTCGTAAATCATCAGAGGAGACACATTCGGCGTAAAGCTCTTTTTCTTGAATTTATACGATTTCTCCGGATTCCATACCTGTGCACTGAAAATCTTGGTCTGCTCATCCTGCACCACGCGAGTAGCCCACGCCGGAATACGTTCACCGCATCCACCTTCCCAATACACTTTCAGTTTGTACAGGTCGCCATGCTTCAGGGCTTTTTCAGGAAGATTGATTTCCCAATTACCTGTCTTGCGCACCCGTTTCAAGCGGAAAGACGGTTTCTCCTGCCAACCATTGAAGTCACCTACCAGATAGATTTCCGTCGCATTAGGTGCCCATTCACGAAACGTCCATCCTTTTTCGGTACGATGCAAACCGAAATACATGTGTCCGGTTGCAAAATCCGACAATGTCTTTTTGCCCACCAGTTCTTTTTCTTTCTCTATTGCATGCTGATGACGGCCATTAATCGCATTGGCATAAGGTTCCAGCCATGGATCATTCTTTATGATATTCAATACCTTGTCCATAGTATTAGTTATTAGAAATTATTTGACACGTACTTTTACAATCACTTTTCTCACTCCATCGGGAGTCACGCCCGGTGCATGTGCGTCCTCCGGAAAGAAAATAGCAAACATCCCCGGCTTTACGGTCAGGTAATCAGTGGCCAGCCCTTCATAGAAGGTAATGTCCTTTTCTGCATTGTAAGCAGCCTCAGGCAAATCCGTGCGTGGCATATACCCCATGACTTCCACACCCGACAGCGGAATCTGGATGTCAATGAAATCATTGTGCGTTTCGAGGCGTGCTTCCGCTTTCGTCTTCGGACGAGCATCTGCAAAATTCACCATCAGTTCACCTTCTTTCAGTACCACTTTCCCCGCCTCATGTGCATGCAGGTCAGTTGCTTTCAGAAAAGCCACTGCCTCTGCAAACAGAGGATTCAGTGAAACATATTTTTCCAGGTTTTCCAATTTGTCAATTACCATATCTTTTCACGTTTAAGTAGTTAATAATTTTTATTCAAACTCATCTATCGTTTCATTCGTAAAATCAGCAAAGCGCTTCAGTTGCCGGAAGATATCTGTCATCCGGTCCAGAAAATCCGGACGGGTAAAAAACTCATCCTCCAGCGGGCAAGCCACCGTAAAATCCTTGCAACGGATATACTGCGGATAAGGGAAGTCTTTCGGGAATCCTTTCGGTACCGTTTTCAAATGCGTCTCTCCTATCACCGGGAAATATTGGTGGAAAGCCGGATCCTCTACAATGGTCCGGAACTCATCGATGCGGTCACACACCGACTGCCGTACTGCCCGCAACATATCGGCAGGCATGCACCAGCTTCCTCCGGCCAACATACAATTGCCCGGCTCCAGATGCAAATAATAGCCACAATGGTTGGATTTTTTCCCCCTTGCATTGATATAGCCCCCGATGTGGGTCTTGTAGGGAGACTTGTCCGAAGAGAAACGGACATCCCGATAGATACGATACGTGCAATCCTGCGGAAGCACATGCGCCACACTCTCATCGAACAAGGAGATACGGGCGATAACTATGCCCAGCAGTTCCTCAAAATCAGCCTGCACACTCAAATACTCCGCCTTATGTTCCTGAAACCACTCCCGGTTGTTGTTTGCCGCCAGCACTTTCAGGAAGTCCAATATATTCGATATATCCATCTCTTTTTCTTTTGAGTTACACAAACTTACAAAAAAAATCTTATCTGTCGCACAAAAAGGTGTTTTTTTGCACTACCTCAACAGATTCAGCATAAAATCGTGTACCTTTCCATTCGAAGCGATTACTTCCCGGCCCGAATAGAAAGAATCTCCCCCTGAAAAATCGGTTACCCTACCTCCTGCATTCTGAACGAGCAAGATACCGGCTGCCACATCCCACGGGCAAGTAAAAGCCTCTGCACGGGCCTCAAAACGACCGTCGGCCACGTAACACATTTCTGCAGCTGCCGCCCCTACCACTCGGATACCAGCCACATTACCGTAACAGCCTGCGAACAAGCGATTGAATACAGGCTTATAGGATTCAGCGTCATAGGGTAACCCGAGAGCCAGGAATGCATCGTCGGGCGAATCTACCCCCGACACCCGTATCTGCCGGTCGTTGCAGAAAGAAGGCGCTCCTTTGTAAGTCCAGAAACACTCATCACGACAGATTTCATACACCACGCCCAGCAAGATTTCTTCGCGGTTGCGCAAAGCAATACTGATACAATAAGGCGCATGGTTATGAATGAAATTCGTCGTTCCATCCAGCGGATCTACCAGCCAGCAATATTCCTCGTCAGAGTGACTTCCGCTACCTTCTTCTGCAATAAAACCTGCCTCGGGAAGCAATTCCCGCAGGCAGGCCACTATTCTTCGTTCTGATTCTTTATCTACATACGATACATAATCGTGTGCGTGTTTCTTCTCAATCCGCTCCCGACTGAATTTCTTCCGCTCTTCACGGATAAAAGCTCCGGTTTTCACGGCCAGTTCACGCACTTTCAAAGTCAATTCGGATAAGTCCATGATTATTTTTTCTCCTCCAATAAACGTCCGTATCTGAATGTACCCTTACGGATCACATTTCCGTTTGTATCTGTCTCAATGAAAGGACCGTCCTTCTTGCCTTGCTTGAAGAATCCCTCAAAACGAACACCTTCTTTATCAATCAGCACTCCCTTTCCATCTTCTTTACCACGGACAAAGCCCCCTGTATAGACCGAACCATCGTTCATACGGAGCGTACCTTCTCCTTCGGCCATATTGTTTTTCCACTGTCCTTCATACTCATCTCCATTGGCCCATTTATACTTTCCGAAACCCGAACGCTGGTTTTTCGCCCATTGGCCATCGTACACGGCTCCATTAGCCCATGTAAAAATGCCCTGTCCTTCCTGCCAGCCATTCAAGAAATGACCTACATACTTGTCGCCATTCGGATAGGTATAAATACCTTTTCCCGTACGTTCACCGTTCACATAGTCCCCTTCATAACGCTCGCCGTTCTGAAAATAATAAATTCCTTTTCCATCCTGCACATCGTCTTTCCAGTCTCCTACATACTTGTCACCATTGGTATAATAAAAGGTTCCTTTTCCATGACGCATGCCGTCCTTCCATTCACCTTCATATTTCGACTTGTCCTCCCATACCATGGTTCCCTTTCCGTTCTTCAGGTCGTTTTTCCATTCACCCGTATAAACCGCGCCTCCTTTCCAGGTATAGGTGCCTTGTCCGTTACGTTTATCATGGTGCCAGGTTCCCGTATACAAATCTCCGTTATAGTAGGTCATGGTTCCCTCTCCTTCCTGAAAATCGGCATACCACATTCCTTCATAACGGTTATTATTCATAAAATAATATGTTCCTTTTCCGTGTTGCTGGTCTTCATGCCATTGTCCCACGTATTTTTCACCGTCACTAAAGGTATAAGTACCCTCTCCCTGACGTTTTCCTTTTACATATTCCCCTTCGTACACATCGCCATTCTGAAACACGGTCTTTCCTTTTCCATTCGGACGACGCCCCTTCAACTCTCCGGTATATTCTGCTCCATCTTTAAACTTATAATATCCCAAAGAAAGCTGGGCCGAGGCCGAAACCGTGCCGAATGTCAGCAGGGTAAATAAAAATAGTGTATGTTTGTTCATTATTACGTATTGGTCTGTTTTTAAATGTCGCCCAAAAATAATCTTTTTACTTTTGACCAGGCCGACAGGTTTATACTTTTTTACCTGCCACCACCTCTATTAAGTTTTCTTTGCAGAAATATTGCTGTGCCAACGAAAGCAGTTCATCCGACGTCACCTCCCGAATAGCTGCCAGTGAAGCATCAAAAAAGTCAGGCTTCAATCCAGCTGTTTCAATGAAAATCCAAGCATCGGACAAGGAAAAAGCACCTTCGTATGAACGGCACATATCCCCCAGCATGTAATTGCGTACCATTTCCAATTCCTCTACAGGCACTTTTTCCTGCTGCAAACGGTCCATTTCATGATACACTTCCTTTACAACTGATTCAATGTATTCGTTGGCAGTTTCCGTACTTATCACCAACAAGCTAGTCCCCGGATAGGATACCAGCCCCGCTGCAATGCCATAAGTATATCCTTTCTCCTCACGAATATTCGACATCAGTCGGCTGCCGAAATAACCTCCGAACAACGTAACCAGCACTCGCAACTTCAAATAATCAGGATGTTTTCGGTCGAGTGAAAATCCCCCCATGTGCAGTGAACTTTGCAATGCATCTTCTTTTTCCACATAAACCCGCTTGCGGACATCTTTCGTAATCTCCCACGTGCGTTGCATCTTTTCAGCTCTACAATTTCCCCAAGCAGTTTCTCCCCAATGGCGTTCAATGCAACGAACCACTTCAGATGTTACCTTACCCGACACGTACATCGAACAATTGCCTGAATGATAATTACGATGGTAAAAATCCTTCAAAGCCTCCACCTGAATTCGCTCATAGTCTTCCAATTCTGCATAACGTCCTAGCGGATGCAACGTTCCAAACAACGAACGATTCAACTGTTTGCGAGCCAACACATCCACCCGCTGGTTGTTCACCAAAAATTGCTGCCGGTTTATGTCACAGATAATCCGGAACTCTTTCTCCGGGAAAACGGCTTCTTTCACCATACTGGCTACAATTTCCATAGTCTGGTCAAGATACTTCGTCAAAGTATACAACGTGACAAAACCACAGTTTACAGAGGAAGAAAGCTCCAACCAAGCTCCATAATAGTCCAGCCGCTCGGCTATTTCTCCCGATGTCATCCGGACTGTTCCTTCACGCAACATACGATTGGCAAATACGGCCTGAAGCGGCTGCGACTGATCAAGTTGCCCGCTTCGGACCAGTAAATCAAAACGAATGACATCTTCATTTCCTGCCGAAAGTACATACAACGGCATTCCGTTGCGCATGCGATGCAATTCCGGCTGTAAAATAGAAAAATGCTCCAGCTGACGAATGGCCGGTGCCACACTACGGTCCAGCTGCATCATAATGCCTCCTGATGCTTGCGCAAGAACTCTTCAGCACGTGCCAAATCCTGCGGTGTATCAATACCAATCGTTTCCACCTCGCTGATACCCACCTTTATCGAGTAGCCGTTTTCCAACCAACGTAGTTGTTCCAGCGATTCGGCCAATTCCAATGAAGATTGTGGAAGTGAAGTAATTTCTTCCAACACTGAAGCACGATAAGCATACAGTCCGATATGCTTGTAGTAAGTGTGTCCGGAAAGCCATTCCTGTGTATCGCGGTTCCGCTGATAAGGAATAATAGAACGGCTAAAATAAAGTGCGTGCATGTCTTTATCGACGACCACCTTTGGAGAGTTGACATTTTCCAATGCCTCAAATCCATCAGCCGGCGTAAACGGCTTCACAAGCGTAGCAATCTGAGTAGACTCATCGTCAAAGCAAGCCTTTACAGCCTCCAGCTGTGATCGCTGAATAAAGGGTTCATCACCCTGAATATTCACTATCACGTCGTAACCGCTACCCACTTTACAATAAGCCTCATAACAACGGTCTGTCCCACTTTTATGGTTTACGGAAGTCATGACCACCTTACCACCAAATGCTTTTACAGCAGCCTCAATGCGTTCATCATCAGTAGCTACATAAGCCTCATCCAACACACCGACCACTTGTTCATATACTCTCTGTATCACCGGTTTGCCTCCCAATAAAGCCAATGGTTTGGCAGGGAAACGAGTAGATGCATATCTAGCAGGAATAATTCCTATAAATTTCATAGTTATTGTTTTTGGAGTTTATGCAGCAAATGTACGAAGATTTTCCGTAAATTGACAAAGCGATTTAAATAAAAAAGACACCTCATGACGTCCTCCCTGGAACACCTAATATTTTAAACAAAACGCCTTTACGTTTGACTCAAATACCCTTGCATTCCTTGAAATGCAGAGTTTTTTTGAGCCCAAACGTAAAGGCGCTCGTTTCATGGGACTAAAAACCCGAGTTCTTATTCCTTTTTATCTCCTTAAATACGACGGATAACCCAGTAGCCTCCCAGCACTTGCAGCAGCATGCCGGGAATGCCGATACGGAAATCCTGCAAGGCGGTGAACAGGCTGCCGGAGAGCATCCACTCGCCCAGCGTACCTGCCATCTGATAGAACAGCACCACGCCCAGCAGCAACGGCAGGGTGACTTTCCGGAAGCGGGCAGCCACCAGTCCGGCTCCCACAGCCAGCAGGACGGATTTCAGCAGGATGGTCGGCAATACGGCAGGCGCAGGCATACCGAACCACCACGAGTTAAGCAGCGGCGAGAGCACCGCCGTCAACAGTCCGGCCTTCCAGCCATATTTATATGCCCCTACCAGGGTGAAGAAATAAATGGGCAGCCAGGTCACTCCTCCCTGCGGCACCAGGTGAAAAAGCTGGGGCAGGACGATGTTTCCGGCCACAAACAGCAGGGCGGTGACGTAGGTCTTCACGCGACTGTAGCCCAATGTGTAAAGTTTTACGGTTGTTTCCATGTGTATGTTTCTTTTCTATTTTACAATTGTTTTTTCTTTTTCTGCGGCTTCCCGCATGCGATTCACAAAGCCCTCAATCACCGGATAAAGTCCCGTGGGATTGTCCGACACATCGCAGAGAGTCTCCAGCGGACAACGCCCCGTGCGGGTGCGGTTGATGATGCAGGGCACTTCTTCCACAAAGTCCACTTCCACACCCCCGTTCCGGAGCAGGCTCAGGGCCGGGGTACTGATGACACGGGTCCACACGCGGGCCACGCCTCCCAGCACCATCAGGGCGGCAGCTCCTTTTCCGATAACCTTGTCGGCCAGCCAGGCTCCCTTCAGGGAATCCCGGTCGGTACGGTATAAGTCATACAGGTCGGCTACTCCCCGGCGGGAAAAGGTTCGGGTTTCCTCCCCGTGGCGCACCACGCAGGAATACCCTCCCTCGTTCAGCAAGCGTATCAGTTCCTCCATATTACAGCGTCTCCTGTTTCAGTTTCTCCACATACGCATCAATGCGGTGCAGTTCCTTGGGGATGTCGATGGACTGCGGGCAATGCGGGCTGCACTGGTTGCAACCGATGCAATGGCTGGCCTGACGGAGTTTCGGCACGCTGCGGTCGTAGCCCACCAAGAAGGCCCGACGGGCTTGCACGTAGTTCTCGTCCATGCGGTCTTTCGGCATATTGCCCTCGTTCACGCACTTGTTGTAGTGTACCAGGATGCCGGGGATGTCGATGCCGTAAGGACAAGGCATACAGTATTTGCAGTCGTTGCAGGGCACGGTGGGATATTGCAGCATCAGTTCCGCCGTGTCGAGCAGGAACTGGTTTTCCTCCTGGGTAAGCGGTACTAGCGGCGAATAGGTGCGGATGTTGTCTTGCAGGTGTTCCATGTAGGTCATGCCGCTGAGCACGGTCAGCACCTTGGCCGGCGTACCGGCAAAACGGAAAGCCCACGAAGCCACACTGCCTTCAGGGTTGCGTTCCTTCAGGCGGGTAAACACGTGTTCGGGGATATTCGACAAGCGTCCGCCCAGCAACGGTTCCATCACCACCACCGGAATGTTCCGGCTGCTCACCTGCTCATACAGGTAGTCGGCGTTGACATTATTGCCCGAGGCATGCAGCCAGTCGGAATAGTTCAACTGAATCTGAATGAAATCCCAGTGCACCTGGTCGTGCATGGCCAGCGCCCGGTCGAATTCCTCCTTCGTACCGTGAAACGACCAGCCCAGATGACGGATACGTCCGGCCTCGCGCTCCTTGAGCAAAAAGTCAAGCAGGCCGTTGTCCAGGAAACGTCCCTGCAACCCCCGCTTGCCGGGAGCCCCCAGCATGTGAAGCAGGTAATAGTCGATGTAGTCCACCTGCAGTTTCTTCATCGAATTGTGATACATCTTCACCCCGAAATCATAATCGGAATTGGAGAAGTTCGACATCTTGGTGGCCACGAAGAACTTCTCGCGCGGATGCCGTTTCAAGGCAATACCTGTGGAAGTCTCCGACCAGCCCTGCACATAGACCGGGGCCGTATCGAAATAATTCACGCCATGCTCGATGGCATAGTCCACCAGCCGGTTCACCTCCTCCTGGTCGATGACGTTGCCGTCGCCTCCCGGAGCCGGAAGGGTGGGCCAGCGCATACAGCCGTAACCCAGCAGCGACACCTTGTCCTCGTTGGGAGGAAACTGGCGGTAGGTCATCTTGCCCACGGGCACCTCGCCTACCCCCTGGCTGGTTTCTTTCTTATCGGGTGCACAGCCGGAGAGCGCCGCCGTGGCTCCCACCGTACTGATGCCTACTATCTTCAGGAAATCTCTTCGATTCATCTGTTTTTTCTCGTCCATTCTCTTTGCATATATAAAAGGTAAGACAATTCAGTTAAAGCGTACGGTGACGTTCGTGGCCTTCCACGTAGATGGCACTCAACGGACGGGCCGGACACAGGTTCTCACAGGCTCCGCAACCGATACAACGGGCTTCGTTCACAGCCGGAATCTTCAGCGAGTCGGGGTTGGACGGGTCGGAAGGCACCATCGAAATGGCGTTCACCGGACAATGGCGGGCACAGTTGCCGCACTCCTGCTTGTCGGTGAGCGGGATGCACAAGTCTTTCACCCACACGGCATGGCCAATCTGGATGGAAGACTTCTCGGCCTTGTCGATTTTCAGGATGGCCCCTGCGGGACACACCTCGGAACAGCGTGTACACTCCGGACGGCAATAGCCGCGTTCGTACGACATGTAGGGTTGCATGAAGGAATCCAAGGAACTGGAGGGCCGCAGCACCTCGTTCGGACAAGCCGACACGCACAGCTGGCAAGCTGTACAGTGCGACTGCAGGTGACGGAGTCCCTGTGCTCCCGGTGGTACAATCGGCGTGTGGCGCACCGGCTCTTTCTTGTCGATGATGTCGGCCAGTCCGCCGTCCATCTTGATGGCTTCCGCCTTCTTGGCCACCTGTGCCTTCAGCACCGACCCTGCCAGCAACAAAGAGCCGGCCAGGAACTCCCGGCGTCCGGCAGTGGAATCCGGTTTTTCGGCCACCGGAGCCTCAGCCTTTTCCGCCTTCTTTCCATACGCGAAACGGTAACCGATGGCACCTTTATGACATTTGTCCAGACAGTCCATGCAAGCCACGCAACGGCTTCCGTCCACCGCGTGGTTCTTCACGTCGATGCAAGCCGCCTTGCAGTTGCGGGCACAAAGGGTACAGCCGTTGCATTTCTCCTTGTCGATGGCGATGCGGAACAAGGCAAAGCGGGAGAAGAATCCCAGCAAGGTACCCACCGGACAGATGGTATTACAATAGGTACGGCCGTTGCGTGCCGCCAGCACGATGACCAGCACCAGCATCACCGCCGCCACAATCAATACAGGCAGACTCTTGAGCCAGACCTCCACCGAATAGAACGCATAGCTGTCCATGCGTTCGGCCAGCGAAGCCAGCAGGTTGTTGCCCCACATCCACAAGGGTTGCAGGAAACTGTGGGCTGCACGACCATACACCGCATACGGATCAAGCAAGGCCACCAAGGCATGCACACCCAGCAGCACGGCCAGCACATAGATGACCAGCACCCCGTAGCGCAGCCAACTCTTCGGCTTGGAATACGTGTACGGCATTTTCTTGCGGCCTCTGCCCAGACGGGCCACCACATCCTGAAACACGCCCAGCGGACAAATCACCGAACAATACACGCGTCCGGCTATCAGCGTGAGCAAAATCAAACACACGATTACTCCGGCATTCAAGGCAAAAAGTGCCGGAAGGAACTGAATCTTCGCCATCCATCCCAGCCATGCGTGCAGCACGCCCGTGAAGTCGACGAACAACAGCGTCACGAATACCAGGCACAACACTCCCAGCGTGCGCCTGATTTTTCTCAGCATATTCACAGTAAAAGCATTTTTAGTTAGTTACTCTCATCTTTTTTCTATCACATTTCCGTGATAATTCCTCACAAAAATAAAAGGAAATCCGTTTGCACGTATCATTCTGATTCGTTTTTTGATGAAAAAGCATAAATATAAGTTTATTTTGCGCGAATCAGATAACTTTTGGACTCCAAATCGGAAAAAGTGTCAGAAAGATTGGTTATCTGAATTACAAGTTCTAACTTTGTCTGACTATTTTGTAGCAAAAGACCAAAAAACACATCATGACATACGCATTTATTACGGCAGCCGAAGCCGCTGCCACGATTCATCATGGGGACACCGTCGGCATCGGCGGATTTTCATCAGTAGGTACACCAAAAGCTGTGCCAGAAGCACTGGCCGCCTACGCAGAAGCACAACATGCTCAAGGTAAAGAATTCAAGGTCGGCCTCATCACGGGAGGCGCCACAGGCAATCAGGTAGACAGTGCCCTGGTCAAAGCCCATGCCGTATCGTTCCGTACGCCCTTCCAGTCGAACAAGGACATGCGCACGGCCATCAACCAGCACGAAGTGCAATATTTCGACCTCCACCTCTCGCAAATCGGACAGGACGTGCGCTACGGTTTTCTAGGGAAAATCCATGTGGCCATCGTGGAAGCTTCCGACCTCACTGATGACGGGGAGATTATCCTGAGTACCTCAGTCGGTATCTCGCCCACCCTGCTCCAGCAAGCCGAACGGGTCATCATCGAACTAAATGAAGCGCATACGGGCAAGCTCACCGGCATGCACGACATCTATATACTGGACAACCCGCCCTACCGGACGGAGATTCCTCTCTACCACGTGAACGACCGGGCCGGACGCACCAGCGTGAAAATTGACCCGAAGAAGATTACGGGAGTGGTCCGCACGAATGCCCGCGACCACATCGCCGCCTTCACGCCGCAGAACGAAGCCACCCTGCAAATCGGGCACAACGTGGCCTCCTTCCTGCTGCGCGAATGGAAGAACGGCTCCATCCCCAAGGAGTTCCTGCCCCTGCAGTCGGGCGTGGGAAACATCGCCAACGCCGTATTGGGTGCCTTGGGCGACGACCCGAACCTCCCCGCCTTCTCCATGTTCACGGAAGTGATACAGAACTCGGTCATCGACCTGATGCTGAAAGACCGTATCCGGTTTGCCACCGGCAGCTCGCTCACCCTGTCGGAAGACCATCTGGACACGATGTACGACCACATCGGCACCTTCCGCGACCGCATCCTGCTGCGTCCGCAGGAAATCACCAACCACCCGGAGATGATCCGCCGCCTGGGCATCATCGCCATCAACACGGCCCTCGAAGCCGACATCTTCGGCAACGTGAACAGCACGCACGTATCGGGTAGCCAAATTATGAACGGCATCGGAGGCTCGGGCGATTTTGCCAGAAACGCCTTTTTGTCTATCTTTACCACCCCGTCGGTGGCCAAAGGCGGACTGATTTCGTCCATCGTGCCCCAAGTATCGCACGTGGACAGCACGGAACACGACGTGCGCATCCTCGTGACGGAACAGGGCGTGGCCGACCTGCGCGGGAAATCGCCCTCGCAACGTGCCCGCTGCATCATTGAAAACTGTGCACACCCCGACTACAAACAGCTGTTGTGGGATTACCTGAAACTTTCGGAAGGTCACTCCTGCCACACGCCGATGTCGCTGCGCCATGCCTTCCAGATGCACCTGGCCTATGCCGAGACGGGCGACATGCGAAACACCAAGTTTGACTAAAAAGAATGGAAAAATTTGACCTACACATCCTGGGATGCGGTTCGGCCCTGCCCACTACCCGCCATCAGGCCACCTCGCAGGTGCTCAACATCCGCGAGAAACTGTTCATGATTGACTGCGGCGAAGGCACACAGGTGCAGCTCCGCCGCGCCAAGCTGAAGTTCAGCCGGCTGAACCACATCTTCATCTCCCACCTCCACGGCGACCATTGCTTCGGGCTCATGGGACTGATTTCCACGTTCGGCATGCTGGAACGCACGGCCGACCTCCACATCCATGCCCATGCCGACCTGCAGCGTCTGCTGGAACCACAACTGGAGTTTTTCTGCAAGGGGATGCCCTATCAGGTGGTGTTCCACCCCTTTAACCCGGGCGAACGTGCCGTGATTTACGATGACCGCTCCGTCAGCGTGGAAACCATCCCCCTGCGCCATCGCCTGCCTACCTGCGGCTTCCTCTTCCGCGAGAAACCGATGCCCAACCATATCCGGCGCGACATGATTGATTTCTACGGCATCCCCATCTACATGATGAACCGCATCAAGAACGGCGAGGACTATGTGCTGGACGACGGGACGGTGGTTCCCAACGACCGGCTCACCACTCCTTCCGACCCGCCGCGGGCGTATGCCTACTGTTCGGACACGGTGTACCTGCCTCGTCTGGCAGAACAGGTGGCGGGCGTGGACCTGCTTTTTCATGAAGCCACCTTCACAGAAAGCGAGTCCGTCCGGGCCAAGCAGACCCTCCACTCCACCGCCGCACAGGCCGCCCGCATTGCCAGGGAAGCTGGAGTGAAACGCCTGCTCATCGGCCATTTCTCTGCGCGCTACGAAGACGAGAATACCTTGCTGGAAGAGGCCCGCGCCGTCTTCCCCGACACCCTGGCCGCCGACGAGGGGCTGAAAATCTCGCTCTGAGACGTTAAAGAAAACTAACCTCATTAAACCGATTCCCCGGGAGATTGTCTTACTAGACAATGACGAACCCGCACACGCCATGAACAATTATAACGAAAAAGAAACCATACTGATGCTTCAGGACCCGTCGATGCAACGAAAAGGCTTCGAACGGATAGTGAAGGCCTACAGCGAACAGCTGTACTGGCAGATACGGCGCATGGTGGTTTCACACGACAACGCCAACGACCTGTTGCAGAATACGTTCATCAAGGCATGGACCAACCTGGACTATTTCCGCGGCGACGCCAAGATTTCCACCTGGCTCTACCGCATCGCCCTCAATGAGTGTCTGAACTTCCTGAACAAGCAGCGGGCCGAAAACCGCCTGTCGCTCGACGATGCCGACGCGGCCCTGGCCAACAAACTGGAGAGTGACCCTTACTTCAACGGCGACGAAACGCAGAAGCTCTTCCAGAAGGCCATCCTGCAACTGCCCGAAAAGCAACGCATCATCTTCAACCTGAAATATTTCCAGGAAATGAAATACGAAGAGATGTCGGAGATTCTAGGCACCAGCGTAGGGGCGCTGAAGGCGTCCTATCACCATGCCGTGAAAAAAATAGAAGATTTTTTTCATCAACATGATTAAACCTTTTTTACAAATTCGAATCTAACTTCCAAAGGAGGCAAAAATATGAAAAAGGAAGAAACTGACTTACTGAAGAGATGTGGAACCGAGAATCCTTTCACGGTGCCGGAAGGTTACTTTGAACGCTTCACGGAACAGCTGATGGAGAAGCTTCCGGAACGTGAGGCGCAGCCTGCGCCCAAACTGACGCTGTGGACACGCGTCAAGCCGTGGGTCTACATGGCCGCCATGTTCTGCGGACTGATGCTCAGCGTACGGATGTTCGTGGGCGAAAAGCAGTCGCAGTCGCCTGCCGCCACCTCGGAAACGACGGATTTCACCGAAGTGCCCGACGAATACATCGACCCGATTGTCAACCAGACCATGATGGACGATTATACCCTATACCAGTATCTCACCGATGCAGATACGGAAATCTATAAATAAAGGAATGAGAATGAAAAAAACAATTTACACGCTCGTGCTCCTGCTGACGGTCTGCCTGACCGGCTTGCAGGCACAGAACGCCAAACTCAGCAAAGAAGAATTCCGCAACCGCCAGAAAGAATTTTTCACCCAGCAGGCGGGACTGAGCAACGAAGAGGCACAGAAATTCTTCCCGCTCTACTTCGAGTTGCAGGACAAGAAACAGGTGTACAACAAAGAGGCGTGGCAGAAACTTCGCCAGGGGAAAAATGCCAATACCACCGAGACGGAATACGGCAAGATTGTGGAAGACGTGATTCAGGCCCGCATCGCCACCGATGAGCTGGAGCTGGAATACGTGCGGAAGTACAAACAGTTCCTCCCAGCCAAGAAAATCTATCTGCTGCAAAAGGCTGAAATGCGCTTCCACCGGGAGCTGCTGAAGGGCTTCAAGCACGGCCAGAAAGGTCAGGAGAAGAGAAAATAAGGGTTCAGGCCGATTTTTTCGCCCCAAAAATTTGGAAAACAAAATTCTTTACGTACCTTTGCACCGCCTTCGAAAAACGAGGTACTCCTAAAAAGAGTTTTGGAGAGGTGGCAGAGTGGTCGATTGCGGCGGTCTTGAAAACCGTTGTACTGCGAGGTACCCGGGGTTCGAATCCCTGTCTCTCCGCAATAAACCTTGAAAATCAAGGATTTGCGAAACTTGTACACGAAAATGTACACGAAACGCCCTGAATTTTCACAATTCGGGGCGTTTTTGTGTCTAAAATGCCGTGTACATTCGTGTACACCCGTGTACATGAAAAAGCCCCGACACAAAGCCGGGGCGCATTGTTCCCCAATGCAACTTTGGGGCTTCGCAACAATGTGGTGCAAAGGTAGTGAAGATTTCACAGAATCTTTCTTATCCCTGCAAGAATCTTCTTTATCCAATTGATTATTGGCGTTCTTTTCAAGTAAAGCAAGACCGCAACGGCAATCAAAGATATGTAAAAGATGTATCGCCATCGGTACGGGTCGGGGGTTGGTTCTTGGCTTTGCTGAACATTCGTTTCGTTTCTTCCTACATTGGCGGCACTTTCGGTTTCCTTGCTTTCGCTCGATTCCTCGCTTTCGCCTTTTTCTTCAACATCGGATTCAATGACCGTTTGTTTGATGGACTTAACCGCACCTTTGATGTTCCCAACATTATGCAAATCCGCATTTGCCGGATATGATTGCGGCATCGCCCTTGAAGATGTATCATCACGCTTGCCACTATCAACCGACACGACATTATTTATATTGTCGGGCATGGGTGGATAAAAATCTATCTCCGTAATGGTTATTTTACCATGTTGGGTTCGGGTCGTATCAACGAACTTGTCCGTCTTGGCATTCGCTTCTTTCGCTATTGCCGTACTATCAATTCGGACTTCCTGTTTGGTCTGCTGGACTTTCCTTGCAGTACCACAAGACGCAAGCAATACAAGCCCCAAGACCGGGGCAACAATCTTTTTCATGTCATATCGTTTTAATGTCATTTAATCGGTTAAGCCATCCTTTCAAAAACCTTTTGTTGGTGTGCTTCATCAATTCGGATTCCGTTGCCTTTCGACCAATCTTCTTTTCATACTTCTTAATGCTCGATTCTGTTATGTCATTGAAAAACTTAACACGGGCTTTGAAGATTGCATCAAAGAGTTGGTCGGGGTCGGCAAAGTTCACCGCCGATAAAGTCTTGTCGCCGACAATGCCATCATCAACGACCCCAAGTAATCTTTGAGGAATGACAATGCCGTGCTTTCCCGACCCCCATACCCAATCAACAAGGATGTTGGCGACCTTTTGCGATTGGATTTGGTCGGCTTTCCATCTATCCCAAAAATGGGGCTTCAACACCCGGTCACGGACATCATCAACCGAAAGCAATTTCAGGTCTTTAACGTCAATATCCCCGTCACCGTCCTTGTCATAACCCACATTGCGCCATGTGGCGATTGTCACACCCTTGTTTGTTGCGCCCCCTGCATCTGCCGGGTCATTTACAAAACCGCCTTCCCATTTCAATATGAAAGGCAGTAACTTATTTACATCTGCCATAATTACATCTGTTAAACGGTTTCTTCCTTTTCTAAATCTCCATTGGAATTTTGCATATCTTCTTCCGTTATGATTGCATCAGGATGGTCTTTTGTATAGTTGCCACGCAACAAATTGACAAGACGACACTTGACACCATTGTTCAATCTTTGTAAACATTTATCATCCGGCTGCAAACAAACGTGCTTTTCTGCTTCTTTAAGTTGCAAGCGCAATTCATTATTTTCACGGATAAGGTCAAGACGTTCATTTTCAAGGCTATGTAATTTTTCATACAATTCATCGACCTTTTTTTTCAGGACATCGACTTCACCCTGCACGCGCTTGTAATCTTCAAGTAGGGCATTGCGCTGGACTTCAAAAGCATTCGCTTCTGCAATAGTCTTGTTGCTTTTTCTGTTTATAAGATATTTGACAGCTTCCCAACCTCCCAATGTTCCTATAATGGAACCGATTGTAACCAATATCTCGTTCATAACTATCAAGTAAATTGAAAACATTTACCAACTTTGACAATAGTAGTGTCAATTGGGTACAAACGAATTGGCGACAATCCCTTTTCCGCACGGCTTGCATTCATTGACGGCAAATTGGTTTCGGCTTTTTGAATAGCCCCAATAAGTATGTCAGACCCGGTAAAACAAGACCGTCTTTCCCCGGCGGGCGTGCCGTCAGGGTTCTTTGTGAAGAAATCACCGTCCTTGTCCGCCGCTTCATTGAAAGTGGCAAGGACAACTTGCATTTGCATTCTCAACCCGGATGAATTTTTGCCCGGAAATTTTGTTGGTTGGATAATGACCTTTTCAATCAGTATTCGGCGACCGAACAAATCTTCCATGTCGATACCCTTACCAATCACAACATCCGATTCAACACCAAGTTCACAAAACTTTGCCATTGTCTGTAATTGTTTAGTTTGACAAATCCTCTATCAAGACCGCATCCAAATCTTCGGTAAACTGCAAATACTCCTTGTATTCCTCAACCGCGCTTTCGTTCACGGCAATGCCAAGAACGTGTTTGTTGTACGAATTAACAAGGTCAAATTCTGCCGTTTCGTCAATAACCGAGCGGATAACGACCTTTTTCACATTCTCTTTTGTGGCTTTGTTGTAGCCCCGCACTTCATAGCACTTCCACCCGATTTGGGTTTCTTCCTGCTGACCCTCTGGAATGCCCATTTCGGGTTCTATATTCAGGCGGTAAAGCCAAGAACCGTCATTGTCGTACTCCAAAACGGCGGGTTTCCCATGCGCCATGTCATAATGCGCATTAGGCTCGATTAAATCTAATTTCATACGGAAATGTTTTTGAAAGTTTGTTCATTAAATTGAGTGAATCACAATACTTGCACCATCCCCACCAACTGCATATTTGCTGCTTATAGTCCGCTTTGGTCGGAACAATCTTGCGTTTGTTCAATTTTGCCACCCGGCGGCAAAGTTTCTGCTTGATTGACTTGCGCAAAAGTGTATGCGTATGGTAAAAGACATATCCCAAGAAATCAATTCCCCTTGCATCAACGGGAAAGACTTGGTAATTGCGTTTTACACGCAACTTTAACCCTTTCAGGTAAGCCCGGATTTCGTGTAACAATTCGTGCAATACTTCCTTGTTGGGTGCAAGAATGACTATATCATCGGCATATCGCCAATAATACTTCACACGCTTGGTTTCTTTCAACCAATGGTCGAAATAAGCCAAGACAAGGTTTGCAAAATACTGACTTAAATAATTGCCTATCGGCACGCCCTTTTCATCATCGACCGAATCAATGATTTCATCAAGCAATGCCAATAAGCGATTATCTTTTATTTTCCGCCTGACAATGCCTTTCAAGACATCATGGTGGATTGACGGATAAAACTTCTTTATGTCAATTTTCAGGCAATAGCGTGTTCCGTCCGGGTCTTGCTTCAATGCTTGTTTGACATCCTTTGCGCACTTGTGGATTCCACGATTCTTGATACAAGAATATGTGTTCTTGTTGAAGATGGAAACCCATATCGGTTCAAGGACGTTCATAATGGCATGGTGCAAGATACGGTCGGGATAATACGGCAATCGGTAAATTAGCCTTTCTTTCGGTTCATATATGGTGAAAACATGATATTTGGATGTTTTGAATGTGCCGTTTTTCAAACTTTCGTGCAAGGCAATGATATTGGCATCCCGGTTCTTATCGTGTATCTGCACACCATAAGAACGCAACTTGCCTTTCCTTGCCTTTTCATCGGCAAGACGCAAGTTTTCAATGCTTATTACCCGGTCAAACAAATTGCCAATCCGTTTCATTGTCCTTTAAGTTTGCTTGTATATTAGGATTCTTCGGGTTGCCCCTACCAAAACCGTTTTACCTAATTTGTTTTTTGCCGTTGGGGATTATTGCCCCAACTCATGCAACCCCGGTCGGGCTGCTTTTGTGGCAAGGTTTCCGATATGCAACTATATTTTTACAAGCATAGCTGAGAACCGATATTCGCATTCGTATTCGTAGCCGTATTATTCGTATTCGCATACACGAACCCTGCATTCGCACCATTATTCGCATTACCGCTGAACAAAACGCCACGACATCGGACAACCTTTGTTTTATTTTTCATCCAAATTCCAAAATCATATTTGCCATTCGATTTGACGATTTAAGCCGCTTCGATTTGCGGGTAAAAGCAAAGCCGAGAACCGATATACGCATTCGTATTCGTAGCCGCAGTAGCCGTATTCGCATACACGAACCCCGCAGACGCACCAGAACTCGCATGACCGCCGAACAAAACGCCACGTTCCGAAACTCCACTTGCCGGAATGTTGGTATAGAAGTAATCACAAAAATATGTGGTCGAACCCGCACCGACTTCAAGCGGCATGATTTCGCCATCTTCACCAAGAATCATCTTCTTCACATACCCCTCTTTTCTTGGCAAGTTGCCACGCAATTCATAGTTGGTTGTGCCGGAACTTGTGAATGCCGCCGGGTCGTCACAAACGTAAAATTCAGAAAGTCCGCCATCGGCTTCACTCTGAATAAGACATTTGCAACCATCCGTCCACTTCCATATATGCCCAAACGGGTTTTCTACACCACGGTAAGACGGCACTTGCACAACCGTGCGTGTCACGGGCGTGAAATAGGTTGTGTTTGTCAATGCCGTTCCTGCCGCTGCATTTGCTTTGCAAGTGTATAGCAAATCACCTTGCGAAACATATTGCCCGGTGGTGTATGCGGTTGCGGCATTATATTCACCCTTATAGTTGGCTTCACCGCTTGCGTCATATTCAAATGGCATGGTAAATTCTACATACCCGGTCTTGTTGCCAAGGCTGTTTGTTGTGCCGCAAGGAACAAACGGATAATAGCCGTTGAAGTTTGACCACTTTGTGCCGTTAAGGGTCGTAACGCCTGACCCCAAGCCGCCTTGGTGATAGCCATCTTCCGTCAATTCGGCATTGAACGCTTCTTGCGAATTGAATGTGCAATACTCAACGGCAAAAAGCCACCACAACTTTTTGTGCGTCTGATACAAGTTGCAATTCCATTCCGTTGAACCATGCTTTCTTGCATACGTGCGGAAATTGGTCAATGAAATAACCGTTGCGGGCAATCCAAGTTGTGACCTATAAGTTCCGTCACGGTCGGCATTGTTGTTGCCGCCCCTGTAATCCGCATCCTTGTTCACGACCGCGCACAATGTTTGCGTTGAACGCTGAACGGTCGCTTCAACCGCCGAAACATAGTCCTTGCGCCAAAGTTTGAAGCCGGGCAAAGGTTCGGTGGACTGCAAATGTCGGCTTTTGTCGCCGTCCGTTTCAAAACGCACGTACATATCCGGCAATTCATCCATGTATTGCCCATCAGCCCCTGTAAGGTTTGCAGCCGCCCCCGTGTCGCGCTTTGTCGAATCATTGGCGTGCAAGTAATAGTTCACTTCGCCATTGTCTTTCAGTATGCAACGCCGGATAAGGCTTTGCAAGGGCAATTCCTTGTGAAGTTCCATCTTGCCGACCCGTGTCGGGTGCGGATTTGACACCGTGGCATCCCATTCAATGCCGTAATAATAATCATAAGCGAATGTCGGCTTTGTGCTGCCGACCCCAATAATCAAGCCCATATCAATAACCCCATTTTAAGTTAGTACCTGACAATGAAGTTTGTTTCACCGTCTTTATTATTTCGGGATTCCACCCACAATCAAACTGTGTTTCGATAAAATCCCCATCATCCATTCCGGCAAGCTGCACCGATAATTTCACGGGTTGCGTGCCGTCATTTTTGATGTTGAAGCATTGACCATCCGGCAAGCTGAAATCAGCATTGTTAAGATTGTCGATTGCTCCCATCTTTCCGATTTGTGCGGACACCGTTTCGCCGCTCCTTGTTTCACTCATAATCAAAAAGTTTTGTTTGCAAATTTAACTTCTTATTGTTTTACTATAAAACATTGTGGATAACACAAGCACAACTTCTTACCCGGTAAAGTCTGTTGTGTTCACAATCATAAATGAAAATGCCGAATCATTGGCACTCGAATCGTCACCCGTATAAACGTCAAAATAAGACGCATTCTTGGCATAAACGCCCGCATATCTGCCGACCGAACCTTGGCTTGTCGCATCACAAGTAAGGAATACCAAGTAATTGTTCACGCTTGAAAAGCCCGGATTTATCCGAATCCTGTAATGCCCTGTGCCAACCCTCGAAGTCGTGACCGTTGCCGTGTCATAGCGGTGCAACTTAATCAATCCGCCCGATTGATTGACCATCCCCATATAAGACACCTTAAATGGCAATCCACGCATATTGGTTGCCTTTGTGTAAAAACGGCGCAAGATAATCCACCCATAAAATTTGGAATCATCCCCAAGTCCTATCATTTCGACCGCTTCATAAGGCAAAATTGTTAATGTGTTGTACGTTCTGCCATTCTCATAAAAATACTTTCCGCTTGGTGCTGTATTGCTTACGATTTGCCCAACGGGTGTTTGCCCATTGAAGTAATCATTCATAATGATTGCACGGAAACCGCTATATTCCAACGTAAATGGCACTTGAAACGCCGTGTTCCAACCACCGCCGGTTGCACCTGTAATAACAACATTGTTATTGTTCTGCAACCCCAATGTGGACATCGTTATTTCGCCCCCTGCCGAACCGCCAAGGGCAAAGTAACCATTCCGAAATGCGTTGGCAATGCTCCCTTTTATGATTACATTATTCAAATCGGCATTAGTGATTATGCCTTTGTTGATGTATGCTTCACCCTTGACGGTTGCTTTTTCCATGACAACCGAACCGTCTTGCATGACCCTGTAAGGGGCATAAGCACGGTTTTCAAATGAAGTACCAGCCCAAAAGCGGACGGAACTTGCCGCCGTACCTTGCCCGGTCATGCCCGCAAGGATGGTTGATGTACTCCCGGCAACTTGGATTGTGCCGGATGTTACCAAACCACCATCAATAACCGTCTTTGTGTTGTCGTATGACACCGCCTTGACCCAATCCGTTGCGATATAAGAACCGCTTGTTCGCTTGACGGCGCACCGCTTCAAATCCGTTCCATTCACCCACAAATCGCCAATATCATAAGGCGGATAAGGGGTTGAAACGAACACACGCCGTTTGCCGTCTGCCGTGTCTTGGGCTTTACTTGCCGTATTGTAGGCATCAATGGCGGTCTTATCGACAATATCCACCCAAGTATAAGAACTTGAATATCGCTTCAATTTCTGTGTACTTGAATTGTACCACATATCCCCAACGTGCTTTGCCCTGACTGCCACCGCCCATCCATTTGCCGGGTCGGTTGTCTGAAACCACGTTTCAATCTTGCCGTCTATCTGTGTGGTCAGGTCTGCAATATCATCCGAATATGTGCCATTGATAAAGTTGTTCAATGCCGTGTTATCGGTGTATTTGCTTGCCTTTTGCCAATCACTTGACGAATAATTGCCGGACAACCTTGTTCTAATGCAACGCATAATATCCCCGGTTGCACCTTGAACCCACAAATCGCCGACTTCATAAGGGGTGTAAGGTGTTGCCGTAAATATGCGGTTCTTTTCCTTTGCAAGCGAAAGCGCATCATTTGCAAGTGCAATCGCCTGTGCCACTTCCGCATCCGACAATTCCGACCACTTGTAAACGCCATTTTCCTTGACAAAACGGAATACCGCCCCCGTTGCGGTATTATAGAACAAGTCACCCAAATGATTGTCTTTCAATTGGGTTGTAGTCCACTTGTTTGCGGGTGCGTTGTTCAATGTCGGGTCGTATGTTTCAAAGAATTGTTCAATCTGTCCGTCAAGCTGTGCTTGTATTTCGGCAAGCAACCCCGGCAAGGTGTTGTTGATGAAATTCTTGCTTTCAAGGGCTTCATTTCCCAATTCTTCAAGCGTCTTTTCCTGACCGTTTGAAGTGAACACAATGCGACCGCCGATTTCGGAATTATCCAAGTCAAAATATGTCGTGCCATCCGCCGATTCAATGCGCCCGGTCTTAATGAAGCGACCGTTTATCATTGAAAAACCATAAGTCAAGGACAAGGAACGAACTTTCAATTCCGGGTCAATGCTCGAAATTGTACCGACAAGAAAATGATAATAATTGGCATCTTGTTCAACCTTGATTTGTGAGGTCGAAAATATGAATGTTCCGGCATCACCATTCTTGGCGCATTTTGCATATAGAAAATATGCTTGGTTGTTTGCTAATGTAACCGTGCCGTCCGCCATAACCCAAGACACCGCCGTTTCTTCGTTGATGGTGTAATGGGTCAAGACACCGCCTTGCCATTTCACGACATTGGAATTGCCGCCATAATTCGGTTGAAATACCGTGTTCGTCAATCCGAATTGCATTGATTTTGCCCCAACTGACAATGCCAGCGTATCAATAGACAAAGGCTTTATCTTGTCGCTGTAATAATCGCCGTCAGGGTCAAACACCATGTTCAACAATTCGCGGCTTGTGCGCCAATTCGCCCTTGCCCTTGCCGGGTCTTTAAGGTTGTTGATGGTGATAACCTTGTCAATGTCTATAAGGTCGGAAATCACCCTATTTGTCACACTTGTTTTAACCGTGTCCGAAATGGTAAGGTTGTATTCGTAAGGGTCAAGGATATTCCTTTCAAGTGATTGTATGCGCACGGATTTATCCACGTCAATGTCATTATCCACAATATGCAGATAATCGCCCGGTTGGAATACGTTTGTCACCGTTTCATCACTTCCGACAAGGCTTTGCAACCATGCTTTTGTGACACTCAACCCATATTGCACCTTTGGTTGGCAATTTTGGTCATAATACTTGTTGCCCGTTTCTTCCAATTCTTCTTCCGCCGCTTGTTCAATGCTTGACGGATAGGCAATATCAAGTATCTTGTATTCGTCACCCTCTCCGATTTGGAAAGCCAATGATGTTTCGGACGGAAAGACATTGCCCCGGTCGTCCGTTTGCTTTACCAACGTAAATGTATGTGTCGCATGGTCGTAACTTTTAACTTCAAATTCATAGCCCGCAAGATTACCCGTATTGAAGTGAACCTTTGCGGCAACATCTTTAATAAGATACTTTGTTGTCACCCCGTCCGCTTCCTTTTCATTGAGGTTGAAAGGAAAGTCCGTGTCAATGAATTGCAGCACGTTGCCGGACACAATGGATTCCACCGTACCCGTAAAGGACGGCTTAATATCATCAAAATTCTTGCGCCCCTCGAAAATACCGTATTTCGCCACCATTTCGGCTTTCTCGATATAGGATTGCCCCTTGGTCTTACCCGGCAAGCAAAGGCGGTCGGCACGGTATTTTGAAGTAATGTTTTCCGTGCTGCCATACACTTTTAGCCGGGTGACAATGTTTGCAGACGATACATTTTCCCTTGTCAGCTCATACAAACCACGCCCCCTGCCATATTGGAATGTATATGGCAAGGTCTGACCGACTTTTTCATAAAGGTTGATTGTATAGACCCCATTTGATTGCTCAATCTCAAATTCAACATTGAAATTGGATTCACCGCAAAGATTTTGCAACACGGACAAGCAATTGTCCGATTCTCCAAATGTCAATGTCTTGTCGCCTGCCGTTTCGGGGCATACGCCAAGCACCCATTTACCCGGAAAGACACGGTTTGCGTTTGCAACAAGGACGGTCATAAAACGGTGCAAGTCGCCCGTAAGGGTGTCGCCCTGCACATCCTGCAATTCATTTGTGGTCGTGTCAATGGTCACATCGTATGTCACCCGGAAAAGGTCATATTGTATGCCCTCAAATTCCAAGTCATATTGAAATTCGTGCATACCTGTTTTCTTGACCTTTGGCAATCGGTTCAATTTGTAGTCACGCCCGAATATGGTTATCTTATCGCCAATGCCGTATGTTTGCGGAAATGGCGACACAACGGTTATGGAAACGGTATCTTCCGCATTCAATGCCCAATTCTGCTTTGCGGATGAAATGTCGGTTGCCGTGCGCCTGTTGGCTATCGGCACACGGCTTCCATTTGCTTTCGTTATAAATATGTTGGTTAAATTTTTTCCCATACGACAATGGCATTTGTTTCAAACAATGATATTTCATCAATGCAGCCGGTTATTACCGGGAAATAGTCACCATTCACGGCATAGTCATGGGTTATTTCCACTTCATCGCCGCAAATGTCATAATCGACACTTCCATCACCCCAATAGATGTTCACATATTTGTTTGAGGTCAATTTGACGGTGCAAGTCTTTGTTGATTCACCCACCCGGATATGCTTCAATACACGCTTCACGGGTTCAGGCTCAACCAACTTCAATTTGAACGTGCCAACCATCAATTCATCATTCCATTCTTTTGTGATTTCGATTGCGTCTTTGCAATACACTTCATAAATCAATGGCTTTACCGGGTGAATGTCAATTGTAAGGCGGTTTGTTCCTGTCTTGTCAAGCTGTTGTTGGAAAGAAGATACCTTTCGGATAAAATCCATCTTTGAATCTGCCTTGACAAAGCATGACAAGGTTATATCACGTGGTTCATAAAACTTGTGCATCAAATCAACACTTTCACCGTGATAATTATCCCAAGACAAAGAAGCCGGGGTCTTTAATTTCGGGCGGTTCAACACGCCGTCCGACCCGGACACATATACGCCATATTCTTTGAAATTTACGCCGTCAAGCAAATACCCTTGTTGCTTGCTGCTTGACATTTCATTGATAAATTCGGCTTGTGTCAAGGCAAGGTTGTAAAACTTCACATCATCCAACAAACCAAAGCCCCATGAACCGCCGTAATAGTCTTGATTCAAGGACACGCCAAGCAATGTGCCGGAATTGTTCACGGTCTTGACAAGTGAGGAATTGACGTAAAAATTGAACACACCCGACTTTTTTGTCAAAGCAAGCGAAAACCACGAACCGGGTTTGGCTTCAATGGGTACTTCAACATAGTTTTTCAGCCCGGAAAAGTTAAGTACCCATATCAACTTTTGAGGTGAACCCAATTCGGCTTCACGGTTTTGAACCCACATCATCATCGTAAAGTCGATTGTCATGTTAGGGAACACCGCTTTTGACACCTCGCAAGTGTCCGACCCGGCAAAAGAAATTGCATTGCTGTTTTTACCTGTGACGAAATGCGCCCCATTGACCGCCCCATCCGCACGGTTTTGGCTATAATCATACGCCACCAAAGAACCGTCACTTTCATCAAATGGCATTTGAAGAATTATGTTGTTCGCATCCATATCAATAAGTTTTTTTCTGTTTCTCTATGACTTTTATAGTTGCATCATCCATTGCATATTTGATTACCTGACCATTGCCGACATAATGATTTACGCACACTTTCGCCCGGTCGCTTGCGCAAACATTGACAACGGCATCATCAAATACATCAATGACCACAAAGGCATTGTCTTTTGCAATGACATTCAATTTGGCATTGTGCTTGGCGTATATCTCGCACACGTTGAACCCGGTTGTTTCGATACGCCCACAAGTCGCCCCAAGACACACGCATTTGGGCTTATTTTCGATTTTTATATCATCGTCAAGGAAAACCCCGTATTGTTCCATTTTGCCCTTGAAATGCGTTCTAATGAAGCCGTTGTCGGGGTAATCATTGGCAAGGCAAAAATCAATGCCTTTCAAATACATTTGCGCCATCGCATTTATATTGTCACCGTTCAATGACTTCAATTCATTGTACCACGGTTTGCAAATGCCTTTTTTCTTTGCTTGCCTTGCAAGTTCTTTCGCTAAATCCATATCGTTTTGTTTTATAGTGAAACATATTCGATTATGACAAACCTTGCGACCTCAAAGAATCACCACTTGGGCGTTGCAATTCTCTGACCGCCGAAAGAATATCTTGAAGCAACCGATTGTAAGCCGTATTGTTCGCAATGGTGTTCAAGGCTTGCAGCGATTGCCGCAAGACTTGTGTTGCTTCCATTTGGTTTATTCGGATTGCGTTCATTTGCCCGGCGATAATGTCGGCGGTTTCTTCTGTTACGCCTTTTACCGCACCTGTCAATGAATCTTCCGAATCATCGTCAATCTCCAAGTCTTTGAACAAATCCTTGTAAACATCCAATGCTTGATTGTAGTTGTTCGCCGCCGCTTGAACTTTGGCTTTGAAATCTGCAATCTCGGCATCCGTCAGACCATCAAAAATGAAGTTGTCACCCGACCAATACCCCATATCGGTGTAAAGGCTATCCAATGCGCTTTGCAATTGGTTTTCAAGAAACTTCTTTTTCAATTGGTTTACAATGGCATTTTGCAAAACTTCATTAACCGTTTGTTCAAAGGCATTCGCCGCATCTTCACCAGCTTTGAATGCTTCCGTAAGGGAATCCGCCAATGTTGATGCAAAATCCTTTGCGTTGGTCTGCAATATGTCATTGGCGATTTCGTCATACATATCTTGAATTTGTCGGTCAAGTTCCGCTATTTGGTTTTGGTAATCTTGGATTTTCCCATTGTCGGTTTTCTTCTTTGATTGTTCATCGCTAATCATGCCACGCAAATGGGCTTGTTGTTGTTCCATGTTGTGAATCAAGCCCATTTGGTTGTTGTACACTTCCGCACCCAAAGCCTTATCAACCGCCCATTCAAGTTGTTCATAAGACGCTTTCAGCTTGTCGATTGCTTCTTGGTGTCGCTTGATTGACTTTTCCGCCTTTCTGTCACGGCTGTTGAACAAGTCAAATGCGGATGAAAGCAAGCCGATTGAACCTTGAATGATAGACAAAGGGTTGCCCGTTGCGATACCGCTTGCAACCTGACCCGCTCCATCTAATATGCCGCCAATGTCACCGATAATGGCTTGCGTTTGCTCATCCATCGTGACACCCATTTTTTCAAGCCCGGACGTTACCGCATCGAATGCACCACCCACAAGGTCAATCGCCCCGCTTGCGCTTTCAAACATATTCGTCAAGGCTTTTTTCTTGCTTTCATCATCCGCCGCCTTGCCATATTCCTTGATTGAGGAAATCAACGACTTGAACGGGTTGCGTTCCCGTATTTCGTTCTGCATTTCCTTGATTTTGTTTTTGAGGGTTTCAAGGTCTTTCGGGTCAAACTCGATACCAAGGTAAGCCCCATCAAGATTGTTGATTTTATCAATCAATTCTTGAAGTTTCTTGGTGCTTATTTCGTCAAGGTCGCCAAACATCAATTCCCAATCCGGGTGTGCTTGCAATTCGTCAAGGGCGAATTTTGAAAGTGCCTGTGCTTGCGCACGGTCTATCGCTTCGACCATTTCCGTGTTCCCGGCTTCCTGTGCCGCACGCCGCTTTTCGTCATAATCATCAATGATTGCTTGCTTGCGTTCCTCAAACGTGCCATATTCGGCAAGCATCGCATCATAATCGACACCGCCAATGTTTCGGATATCCTTATTGTATTGGTTTGTCCTGTTTTGAATGGCATTGTCAATTTCCGCACGTTGTGCATCCGTTGTCGCCTTTTCACGTTCACGCATCATCAAGGCGACATCATCATTGAATTGTTGTTCAAGGCGGCGTTTTTGCTCGACATAAGAAGCATATTCTTCAAGCAATGATTCCGTTTCCTGCCTTAATTGGTCTTGGGCGTTTTCTTCCGCTTCATTGAGGGCATCCGCCTTGGCATTGTCAAGTTCCGTTCCATCGCCGGACAATTCCTTGCGTTTCTGCTCAATGATATTGAGCATATCAAGGACGGTTCGTGCATTGGTCAATTGGGCATTCAATTCTTCGTTGAATGCTTCCAATACGGTTGTCCGTGTTTCCTCTGCAATGGCATCATTGAGTTGGCGCAACTGCTTGTTTTGTGCCTTTGTTCGGTTTGCAACGTCAATTTGCAAAATTTGGTCACGTTGATTCTTCAAGTAATCAATGTATGTCGCCCCCTCTGCAAGCAATTTGGAAAACTCTTGGTTTGCAGAACGGACAAGCACTTCATCACCCGAATTGACCCATTTTTGAAACCTTTGATATTCTGACCTATATTTATTCAGTTTCTCAATGAATGGGTCTTGTGTGTTGGTGTTTTTGTTGCTTGTGGTTGTTGTCTTTCGCCCGGTTATCGCATCGGCTTGCTTTTGCAGCTTTTCGATTTCCCGCATGGCGGTTTTGTATTCCGCATTGCTTGTCAGATTCTTTAAGGCTTCTTGCTTTACCTGAATGGCTTGTTCGATTGCCCCCAAAGTACCATCCGCATAAGTCTTGGTCGCATCAATCCCGGCTTGTTTTAGCATATTAAAACCATTAGATTCAGCGGTGGCGGCATTTTCAAATCCTTTGGTTATTTCAGTCCTCAATGCGTCAAGTTGTGTTTTTGCTTCCGCTTTGGCTTCATTGGCAACCTCTATTTGCTTGAATAAGATTGCGCCATTAGCCGCTTCACCATAAGGCACATTCTTTGTCACGGTGTCCGGCATGGCATTGTATGCTTGTTCTTGTTCCAACAAGGTTTTTACCTTTTCTTGTGCTTGTTGAAGATAGACCAAGGCTTTTGCCTTTTCAATTTGTGCATTGATAAAGGCTTGCTTATTGTTGATAAGCAAGTTTTCCGCATCCGTTACGCCATTGATGGAAACGCCCAATTCGTCAAAAGCCGTTTTGTTTTCCTCGATAAACTTCTTTTTTGCGTCCAAATCATCGCCAAGGGCATTCCACTTCAAGGACAAATCTTCAATTGTGGCAATAGGCTTATATGCGTTTTCGGCAAGGGATTTATAAAATTCCTGTGCCGCTTTCTTGCCCTCATTCGCCTTGCTGACAAAGTGAACAATAACGCCAACCAAAGCCGACAATGCGGCTGCAATCCATCCAAACACCGGGATTGACTTAATAGCCGCCCCGACCATACGGAAAGCCCCGGCAAGACCTATATTTGCAGCCGTACCAGCGACCGCCGCTGCGGTTTGCGCCCCGGTTGCGACCGTGTTTGCTCCTTGGGCAACCGTGTTCCCGGTTTGTGCCGCCGTATTTGCTTGTTGTGCGGCTGTATTGGCGGCTGTTGCCGCCGTGTCCGCAATGGTTGCGGTGGTATCTGCAACGGTCGCCGCTGTTGATGCAACTTGTTCACCCCTGCCGACCGCCAATAATTTGTTCCACCATTCTTTCAATCCGTTGATGGTTACAAGTTGGAATGCTTCATCTTTATCAAGGGCAAGTTGCACTTCTTTAAGTCCGATTGTGACCGCCATTAAGGACTGCACTTTAAGCATTATCTTTTGCAGATTCTCGTTTTCACCGCTAAACAAGGCAACCGCACCTTGTGCCGCCGAAAATGCGCCTGAAACGCCCGAAAGCCCCGACAACAAGCCATCCCACATCCTTTCACCTCGCTTCAACATATTTTGTTGGGTGGTTACGGCATCCATCGCTTCCGACAATTCGCCCATTTGTGCTTGAAGTTGCTTGTATCTTTCGGAACTTGTGTCGCCCGCAAGTTCCAATTGCATCAATTCTTCACGCACTTCACGCAAGCGGGTACGGAAAGACACGTGGGATTGTGCCGCATTTTCGGCTTCCTGTGCCGCCTTTTCAATCTTTTGCGCTTCATCTTCCAATGCGTTTGATTGGTTGCGCAATTCGTTCAAAAGCTGCTTGCGAACCGCCACTTCACCTTTGATTGCATCCGCACGGTCTTGTAAGGCACGGTAATCATCATCACGCCCGGACATGAAAGCATCGCTTGCCGCATGACTAACACGGTCATATTCGGCACTCAACTTTGCAATCGCTTGTTCGTGTTCCTCACACGCCGCACCAATTTGCCCAAGTGTCACACGTATTTGGTCAAGGCTTGAAGCCGCACCGCTCGTTGTTCTTTGCAAATTGTTCAATTCGTTCATCAAATCGACAAGACCTTGCTTTTCGGCATCCAATTCTTGTTTTACCGAATTGGCTTGTTCGATAAGTTGATTTTGTGCATCGCCCGGTTCAATTGCGTTTATTTTGGCGGTCAGGTCATTGTATGAATTTTCCAAATCCTGAATCACCTTGCGTTGAATCTCGATACACTCGACCATTTCTTGTGTGGTCTTATCCATCACATCGCCACTTCCGGCAACGGCATCCGAAAAGCCTTGCACACGCCGCAATGTTTCGTCAATAGCCGCATTAAGCTGACCATTGTCTAAAATGGATTTGAAAGATAATGACCCACCGTCTATTTCTGCCATATTACATCATACTGTTAATGTAGTTCATAATTTGTTCGCTGTTGTCCTCTGACAATTGAATTTCCGTTTCCTTGCCATCATCCAAATCATAGCCCGGCGCATCAATCATCATCCTTTGAACAACCGACCACGGAATGCCGTGTAACAAGTAGTCATAAGTCCACCCGAAATGCTCGCATATCGCACCCCGGCGACCGTGTGGGCTGTTTAACCCTCGTTGTTTTCCTCTATCCGAATCGGCATCGTGGTTCTTTCTGTTGAAATCAATCGAATAGAGTTCATAAAATCCCCAAGATTGCCCATCGTATTGACAAGTACATATAACTTGTACAAGGTTGAAGATTTGATTTTCCGGGCGAACAAAGACGTTAGTTCATCAAGTTTTTTTGTGTCCTCTACCCATCTTATGCCCGCTTTTCCGGGTTTGGGAATCAACCTATCTTCACCAAGTACCGCAATTGCAACAATCTTGGCACATCGCAATGAATGTTTATGCGCAAGTGTCCTTGCCATCTTCATGCTGTCCGTACCCACCGATTTCATCGCATTTTCATCAATAGCGATTTCCACCGATTCAGATGTTACACGGTCAAGTGTCGCAAGGGTCATTTCCTCAATTCTGAAAGTGCGTGTTACTTCTTTGGGCTTGTATCGCTTTATCAGACCGAAAAACCTTTTCTCCACCTCAAATTCGGTATCTTTCACCTCGAATGTCACGCCCTTGTTGATAAGGGTGTTCAACTCGTTGCGTTCTTGTTCAAGTTGTTTCTTTTCGTCATTCATAATCTCTGAAAGTAAGAAGCCCCCGTAAGTTGTCACACTCCGGGGGCTTCGGGTTTTTGTATTAAACAATCAATGCACCCCGAATTAGTCCTTGGCTTTCGGCACGCCGCGAATGGCTTTTCCGGTTGTAACCGCCATCGGGGTAACGGTGAAGTCCACAAGGAAAATTCCTGCCGCCGACATATCCGCATTTATGACCGCTTCAATGTCACCGTTGGGAATCTCAAAGTCCAACCCCTGTTCAGATTCAACGAAAATTGCCTTGTTTGCGACAACTTCATTGCCATCATAACCCCACTTGGGGTTGGACGAATCGCCCACATTTGCACCGCCGACATAATCAATCAAATCTTGCACGTTGGCATCCATGATTGAGAATGTCAGGGTCGGGATTTTGCGTGACTTCTTGCGCACTTCCGGGGCCGCCATGCCTTCCTCGAAATGCTCCGTCACGTCCGCCGTTGCCTGTGCAATCTTACAAGTATTCTTGTAAGTCTTGCCGATTTTGTTTAACTCGGACGGCATTGTTCCATTGGGTGCTGCCGTTCCAACCTTGATTTGGCAAAGACCAAGGGTTATCAAAGATGTTCTTTCTGCCATAACTTTTAATCAATTTGAATGTTCCAATCAATGCGAATGTTAGCAAAGTGTTGTTTGGTGTTCGGCTCATACATGATTGACATTGTGCCGGGTCGCATCTTCAACCCTTTGATGTTCGCACTTCTCACAATCGCCAAGACTTCATCCGTCAAGGCTTTCAAACGTGTGCCGTTTTTTGAAACCTGCATTTTCCCTTTTATCTTCTTGGGGGTGTCCGGCGTATAGATGTTGATGTTTGACGTGCCAATTTGCGGCAAGCTGTCTTGCCCCAAATCAACGGTGTTCACGACAATATCTTCATCAACTGAATTTTCCGGGCGTTCATCACGCACATAGCAACCACCCTTAATGGATGTTTTGCCATTGAGCAATGAAAACAAGATTCCATCCGTGTCAAATGTAGATTTCATTATTCGGCTGCACGTTTAATGTTCGTAATCAGTTTTTCAAGCATTCGGGGCAATTCCCGCTCTGCAAGATGTTCGGCACTTGATAGGACATTGTAACCCTTTGCTTCCACGTAAGCGGCATAATTCATTCCGGCGACCACAACAAGGGCAACACCCTTTGTTTCCTTTCCGACCTTTTCGGCGATTGTCTGACCAGACTTCATGCCCCTTGCCGCTGCTTCGCTTTCCGCACCGCTCGCCGCATCAAATTGGCTATGAATGGCGACACCATCAACAAAAACTTGATACCCGGTGGATGAAGTCAATGCCCCCGTTTGCATCATGTAGCCTTTGTTGTTCCTTGCTTCCGTCAAGCACATTTCGCCAAGCCTTTGCAGCCTTGCGATTTGCTTTTGCTCGACCATATCAAGGAAAGCATCAAACCTTTTCTTGACATCTTCTTTTGTAAAGTTTGCCTTTATAGCCATAGCCTTGAATGAAGTTGTGACGGGTCGAAATTCAAGCATATTCCGGCAATCCTTATGTCCGAACAACCCTTGTCGTTTGCAATTATCACTTTCGCACCTTTGGCAACCATTGGGCAAGTTTTGGGGCATTGGATAACAGATGTTGCCTTTTGGTATTCACCCCCGGCAACCTGAAATTCCGTGCCTTTGCCGTCCGATTCTTCACGGCACATCGAAATGAACTTGCGCGACACTTCACATTCCGTCCAATTGCCGTTTGCATCCTGTATGGATTCCCCGGCTTCTTCGATAAATAGGAAATGCGGATATTGCTTCACGAATGCCATATTACCAAATGTTTGAACGGTTGCGAATCTTGGGGCGTGCGACAAGCACATTTTCTTTGCCCAACTCATTGCACAAGGCGGCATAAAAGAGTTTGACGGCATCCATATTCCATGATATAGAATATCCGCCCTCCGATACGTTTTGGGTCATTCCTTTAAGGATTACGGACATACGGTTATAAACTGCCGTGTCACACGCCCTTACATCCACATCGGATTCCGCTTCAAGACCACCTTTAAGAACGATAATGTCAATATCATCTTCCGAAAGGTTAAGTCCGTTCAATGCTTTGGTCAAATACTCCTTGTTTGTCATACTCCTTTTTGTCTTGCAAAGCCGTTAGGGTGTGTTATGCACCCCAACGGCGAATGTTAGTTCTTATTCCAAGTTGTCGCATTGGTCTGCATCAACACGCTTCGACCTGAAAGATTCCAAGCCGGGAACAAGTTGGCGATTCCCTCCGTGACTTCCTGAACGGGCGATTCATTGGAATACTTCTTGACCAGCGTATGACCGTGCATTACCTTTTCGGCAACGCTTCCGGGCAACTTCTTTGCGTCAATCGGCTTCTTCCAATAGGTGTTTCCAAGCACCTTGCTTTCAGAGAAAAGAACCACATCATCTTCAAACGGATTTGAAGTAATGCGTGAACCATCGGCAAGTTCAATTGTGATTTCTTGGTCAATCACGATTATCTGCAAGCCACGGTAAAGTTCTTTCTTCTTGGCAAGATATGCGTTCACGGTCGCCAAATCGGGCGCATCCTGCGTTCCCGTTGCATTCTGAATGTAGGATGAACACTTCTTCCAAACTTCTTCCTGTGAAGCGAATTTTTCAAAGGTATCAACATTCATAAATGCGAACTTGTACGTTGCACCAAACAACTTCTTGCCAAGTTTCATCGCCTTTGGAATGTCCTTGGTAAGCGGTTTTGCGCTTGTGCCGCTCGTGTATGCCGTTTCAACGCCAATCTTCTGTTCCGCCGGAATCAGATAATCAACGTCATATTCGGTAACGACCGCCGCATTGTTGGAATTGGTGAACTTGACCTTTCCAAGCGAAATTTGGCGCAATGCAATCCATTCCGCACGGGTTGCAACGCCATCCCAACAATACTTGGTGTCTTCCGCCCAAAACTCGACAAGGGCACGCAAATCGGGGTTACTGCTCGACATTGCGACCATTATGTCATATTCGGTCAATTCATCTTCGTTCTTCTCTCGTGATATGGCGATTTTTGGTATATCGCCCTGAATGCGTGAAATCGCTTCACGGGTCTTGCGTGAAATTGTCGCACCCCTTGACACAAGGTCGGCGGCAATCTTCAAGCCGGATTGCGCTTCAAGCATCTTCCACGTCAAAGTATTTGTTTCTTTGAGTGGGAAAAGGGTTGGATAATAGTAATCTTTGAGGTCGTAAGTGCGGATTACGGCTTCCATGTCCTTTTCATTCAACCCAACCATCAATGATTTTTGCATATCGGTTTGCTTTTAGGGGTTACACATAAGCGATTGTCTTTAATGCCGACTTGATAGCGGCATTTACTATGGGTGCGGTTGCTTCTCGCACAACGCCGATAACCCATGCACTTACAAACAAGTTGTCGCCATCCTTGACATCTTCATTCGACCCGGCTATTGCAACCGGGGTCACTTTCAACGTCTTGTTTGCGCCGCTTGATTCAAACGCACAAGTTCCAGCCTTGACGACCGCACCAAGGGTCGTTCCAACGGTGATAACATCCTTTGCCGGGTCTGACTTGTCAATTGCCGTTATCTGCTGACCATTGCAAGCATCGGTTGCGAACCTGTCACCAACTTTGAAGTGGTGTCCTTTGGCAACCTCATACGTGGTTGCGGTTGCAATCGCTTCCGTCAATATCTGTGCGGTCTTGCAGACTTCAAACAATCCATCAGAACCAACGCCAAGGGGTGTTCCCTCGAACAACCCCGTGCCACCCAAATTTGCGACCTTGACGGTAACGCCACCGGGTATATCTGCAACACGGTGAAGAATACACTTCACAACACGGTTGTCCTTTTTACGGTCAATTCTCAATCCCATTGTTTTGATGAATTAGGTGTTAAACATCTTTGCCCGTGAACACGTTGTTTTCGGGCTTTTGGCTGTTAATGAAATCGGCAACGCCTTTTGAAATACCGCTTTCTTCCTTTTGGGCGAATAGCGGGCTTCCGCCGGAATTGCTCAAATCAATATCAGCCTTGTTTTGATTTGCCGTGGCAATGTCCTTTTCCTTTTCTGCCAAGTATTCGTTGAAGTCATCGTCCGTGTCGAACTTCATGCGGGCAAAGTCTTTCAAGGTTTGGTTCTTGAAATTCTCATCCTTGCAATTCGCCAACTTTTCGTTCAATGATTGAAGCCTTGACTTTGCAATGTTGTCACGCTCATAGCCTGACAACTTTTCTTGAAACGGCTTGACGGCTTCCGCAACGGCTGCTTTCACCACTTCTGAAATATCGTTCGGGTCGGGCTTTGGGTCGCCGGGTTCAACCTTTTTGCCCTTATCCACGAAGTCATACTTCTTTTTCAAGTTCGTTTCAAAGGTTTTGTTGCTGTCGGACACTTCCTTATCCACATCGGCGCGATACTCCTTGACAAATTCGCCCACTTGCGCATCGGTGAGTTTATCCACAAGGGCTTTCGCTTCATCTTCGGTTGTACATTGTAACGCAAGTGAACGTGCCAATGCTGTCAAACCGTCCTTTCGCACGCCTGAAAACTTTGCAATCAGTAATGCTAAAATTCTTTCTTTCATTCCGATAATCTTTTTATAAGTTCACAAATCATGCGTAAAAGTAATGTGCTTTACTATAATACACCTTAAAACACATATTGACTTATCCTTGATTTATCCACATTTTGCATTGCAAGTGCATTTTACGCCTTTGCAAATGGTTGTTTTACTGAACAAAATAACTACTTTTGCATTGTATTATAGTAATTCAAATAAAGCAATAAGAAGATGACAGAATCAGCCGCTAAAACCGCAATGCGCTTGGGTGCGGACGTGCGCATTGCATCGCACATCGAATCAAGATTGAAAGACCCAAGACAACTTGAAGAAGCAATCAGAATGTTCTATGCCGGAACATTGCCGTATGAACTCGTTTATAATTCGGACAATCTCATTGATTTGGAAACCGTCAAATCACAGCTTATTAAAAACCTTATGAAGCGCAATCGCCGTTAGCCATGATGCAATTGCATTGCACGGTTATACATTTGCAATGCAAAGTCATGCAAATAAAAGAAAAGGAAAGAAAATAAAAAGATATAGTAAAGAGAAAGTATAAAGAGAAAAGCGGACACCGCTTTTCACGCTCCACATGGGCAAAAACAAGGTTGTCGAAAAAATAAATCAACTTTTTTGCGGATAGCACGGATAAAAGCGTTATCTTTGTACGCAAAAGATAAAAGCATGATTGTAACATTCGACAAGGATTATCTTCGTGAACTCTATGAAACGGGAAAGGGCGACAAGAAACACCGCTTCCAACCTGACATCATAAAGCGTTACAGAAAAGGCATTGACCTTATCAAAAGCGCAAACAAGGTTGAAGATTTGTTCCTGCTCCCATCCTTGCGTTACGAGGTCTTGAAAGGCGACAAGGCGGGCATTTCATCCATAAGGGTGAATGACCAATACCGAATCGAATTTACCGTGTCAGAAGAAGAAAACGAAACGATTGTTTACATCTGCAACATCTTGGAATTGTCAAACCATTATAAATAATTGCGTTATGGTTACTGTTAAAGGAATAGACCCAAAAATGATTGCCAACAACTTAGAGCCTTACGAACCCACCCATCCGGGCGAATTGCTCAAAGACGAAATAGAATGCCGGGGCTTGTCACAAAAACAACTTGCGGCGGATATGGGCGTGTCTTATACTGTCTTGAACGACATTGTGAACTGCAAACGACCCGTAAACACAAAATTTGCGCTTTTGTGCGAAAAAGCAATGGGAATCCCGGCTTATATGCTTTTGCGGCTGCAAGCCGATTATGACATGATTACAACAAAGCGTGATAAGTCTTTTTTGGAACGCCTTGCCAACGTAAGGAAAATTGCGGCGGTATTATAAACTTAATGGATGAAAATATGAAGAAATTTATTCGTGCTTGCATTACTTGCATAATTGCAGGGATTGCCCTTGTCGGATGTTCAAAAGATGATGATTTCGTTTCAACTTATTCCGAAAGGCAAGAAAAGGCATTTGCATTGTTCAATGGAACTTGGGCGGACATTCAGTTTTCAAACCTTTCAGGCGGTGAATTAGGCAGCCTATTGCCTGACCCAGACTTGATTGTGTTCGGCACTCATTTCGACAAAGAAATAGAAGTTACCCGTGACGATTACATGAACGGTCAAGAACATCTTTATTATGCACAAGGTGAATGCACATATAGGGCATTTGATATTGTTGATGAAGTATATGAAGATATTGAATGCTATTATTTCATCAATTCGGATGCAGATTACATGGCTTTGTATGACAAGGAAACAAATCAACGGTACAAAGGTTTCGATATGGACATACAAAGTGAAACAAGAATTGTTTTGCATGACCCGAACTTGACTTTGCCTTATATCTTTGTTAAGCAATAAACAAAATTGGGCTTCAAGCCCTTTTTGTTTGCAAATAAGTGTTTTATAGTAAAACAAAATTCAGATAATCCGCTAATTTTGCGGTGATTTTGTTGCCGTTTCAATTATTCTTGCTACTTTTGTAGTGCGTTACATTCTACAAGGCGGTGGCAAGAACCGCAAACAATCCGTTGGCGGTATTTTTATACCCTGACGGCAAACATATCGGCATTGTACCCCCGTGGAAATCTGTAATGGAAATCCTGCCTTGTAGGTGTAACGCAACGGGAAAGGCAATGCCGTTTTTCTATTGCCTGCAAACTTTCATAAAAGCGTTACAATGAAAGAAGCAATTAAAATCTTTGAGAATGCCCAATTCGGGCGAATCCGCACTTCAATAAGTGCAAATGGCGAACCATTATTTTGCCTTGCCGACCTTTGCAAGGCTATTAATGTCGCAAATCATCGCAACGTGGCAAAGCGTATTGATGAAGATGGTGTCCGCCGAATGGACATCACCGATTCTTTGGGTCGAAATCAACAAGTTCTTTTCGTAACAGAACCCGGAATGTATGAAGTATTGCTTCGTTCCGATTCAGAAAAGGCAAAGCCGTTCCGCAAGTGGGTATGTAGTGAAGTGTTGCCAAGCATACGCAAGTCGGGCGGCTACATGGTTGCCCGACAAGACGAAACGCCGGAACAAATCATGGCACGGGCGTTGATGGTGGCAAAGGACACAATCGACCGCCAACAAGCGGCATTGAAGCAATCCGAAAACAAGAACTACTTGTTGCAATGCCAAAATGATGCTTTAACTTCAATGAATGAGGGTCAGCAACGGCACATCAAGGCTTTAATGCCCGGTGCGACATTCGCCAAAGCCGTTGAAACGTCCGAACATTCCATTTTGGTTGGCGAACTTGCCCGTATCATCAAGCAAAACGGCGTGGAAATCGGACAAAACCGCCTTTTCCAATGGATGCGTGATAAAGGCTACCTTTGCAAAAAGGGCGAAATGTACAACCAGCCCACGCAAAAAGCCTTGCAAATGGGTTTGTTTGAACTCAAAAAGACGGTGATAACAAAGCCCAACGGCGATTCCCTTGTCACCACCACAACCAAAGTGACCGGAAAAGGGCAAATCTACTTCGTGAACAAGTTTCTTTTTGACGCTATCAACCAAGCGGAATTGGCAAAGCAAGCCGCACAAGCAAAGAAAGGGGGTGCGCAATGACCGTCAGCAAACAGACTGAAAATTTCATTGACTGCATGAAAACCATGCAGGAACTTTACACGAAAGTATATAAGTCGCTCAATGAAATATACAACGTGGATGATACGGAACGCATCATTGCCGACCAATTCATCATGGAATTTGACGCGCTCGAAAAGCGGATTGAAAACCTTGTCATTTCTTCCATGAAAGAAAGAATGTCTTGGGTCGATTCACAAGAAATTTGACTTAATGCAAGGGGCTGCATAAGTTATGAAAAACTTGTGCAACCCCTGCTTTATATTAGCCCCAATTATTTACCTTTGTACAACAAATTAAAATACAATAAGTTATGGATAAGAAGAAGCAAGAAATGATAATGGCTATTGCCAAAGAGTACGGTTTTGATACCTTTGAGCGGATTCCCGATTGGAAAGGTTATGAAGTTTATTCGCCCTATAACAAGAACGGCAAAATGCCCTTTATCGGACAACCCGTGTTCATCCTTGTTAAGCAAGGGCAAGCACGGGTCGCAACCGAAGAAGAATGGGGGCAATTCATCGAAAACCTGCCGGATTGATTCTTCATTGCCGTTTCTTTGTCGCTCCCGACACATAATGCGGATTACCCCTTAAATTATCCACACGCAAGATGCTAATTCCATAGACCAATGAAAAGCGTTTTGCGTATGCCTTGAAGTCTGTTATGACCATGCCGCATTGTGGGTCGTAAATTCTCATTGTGCCGTCTTTGAACCTTTCCATTGTTATGATATGCCCGCTACGGCGATTTTTCCATCCAAAATTTATGTGGTATCGACCGGGTGTTGAAGTCATGTCCTCAAATTCCGACATCATTACCTTGAACGTCTTGTTCTTTATCTTGTAGCCATCGACATATCGACCGCCCGCACGTTGTTTCTTTGGCACATTCCCGTTATCATCAAGCCATGCCTTTTCGGTGGTATAGGAAAGTTCATACGGGATATTTCCTTTTCGCTTCGTGTTTTGGTTGGCTTCCACATCATATCCACGCCGCCGCATCTCGTAAGCGACAACACATGATTGGCAATTTATGTGATAGCCGCCGCCAAGCGTGAAATTCGGATTGCCTTTCAGCTCGTTTGCATCATCATGGTTCATCGCCGCCGCTTTGTGCATTCCAAGCGACTTTTCCATTTCATCTTCATTGTCGGCACGTGAAACATCATACTTGCCAATGATGGAATTTGCATCGGCTTTGGGCTTGTTGGCTTCATCAATAGCATCTTGAATCCGTTTCTTCAATTTATCCAACATTTCCTTGCATGAAGCCTTTGTCATTATCCATTCTCTCTTGTCACTTGTGATGGTGGCAATAAGTTCCAACATATCGGTGACATCAATTTTGTATTTACGGGCATCCTTGATTGCTTGGGTGGCATCTGCAATGAAATTATTATATTCTTTCATTGCAGCATCAACACGACCTTGTAAAACCGAAATGGCATTGACAACGCCGGACGGATTGCGTTTTTGTATGGCATCATCAAGCACAAATGTATTTAGCCCCCATTCGTCACATAATGTGCGGATTGAGGATATTTGCGGCTTTAATTGGTTAAGCTGCTGTTGTACCGGGTCAATTTGCTTCTTGGTTTCAAAGTTCAACCCTTTGGATAACTTGCCGTCCGTGAAGTTGTCTTTGATGAAATAAGGCGTGGAACTCCAATTTGCTTGCGCTTCTTCATGTTCCTTGACCCACTCTTTGAAGCCGTCCGGCACATCGACAACGACATTCTTTGCTTCCAAACGCTTGTATTGAGTGCCACGCAATGCCGCTTTGAGGTCGCCCAACTCATTTTCATCAAAGGTTTCTTCATCCATCAGGATTGGCACGGCGTAACACATACATTGCGGGTGCCAGCCCTTGAACTTGAAATGCTTTGGATAACGCCCTTTCAGCTTCTCGCAAATGTCACACTTGCACAAAGGTTCATGGTTTGACCTTTTGACCTCAAACCCCACGACAAAATCAAGACTTTGCCAACGCAAATAATCGCTTTCACGGTATGCCATATTGATTTCAGACCGTGTAAGCCGGGCGGCATTCTTTGCGCTTGACCTGTAAACACCACGTCCGGGGTGGAATGCCCTTGCAGCCTTTGACAACACAAGGTTGCCCCGCTTGTCACGCACACGGCGGAACAATCGGTTGGGGTCTTTCAGGTTCTGCCGGACATCCCGTGAAAGTTGTGCCGCACTTCGACCCTCACCCAACCCGGCATCAAGGGCGGCTTCAAGTTGTTCACGGTATTGCCCAACATACTTCCAAATACGTTGTGAAAGGTTCATTCCCTCAACCTTGCGCCCCTGAAAGGTTTTCAAGGCATCCAAATTTTGGTCTTGCATCTTTTTCAATTGCGCCTTGCTCAACTTGGATGTATCAAGTATTGAGGAAATGAAGCCATCATTCTTGCTGCAAGCAAACAACCATTGCTTCTTTGACCCCGTTTCAATGACCGTTGTAATGCGGCTTGCAAGTTGCTTGGTGACACTTTGCATAACCGCCTTGACACTTGGGTAATCATCGAAAGAAAACGGCTTGTCGGGGTCATATTTGCCCTTTGCCGCCGCCCTTGCTATTTCGGCGGTCGCCTTGTCAAACAAAGCATCAACGGCTTGCGTGTATTGCTCCGTTTGCCTGTAATGTGCGGCATCGAATGTCTGCACCGAAAATCGCTTTACTTTCTGCCTTTTAGCCATTGCCCCTTAATTTGAAGTGTTCGCATTGAGGGTCTGACAAGAACTTGCTATATTTCCCCTCTTTGTGGAAAGGGCATTTGCACATGAACAATTCACCTTTCCAATTCTTTTCGTGCCAATCGCATGAATGCGCACAATCCCGGCATTGATATTTTGGCGTTTCAATGACTTTCCTTTTCATCACGCATCCCCTTCAAGTTGTGGTTCACCGATTATGAACGAATTTTCACTTGTCATTTGGTCTTTCAATTTCTGCATGGTCAATTCGACATTGCTTGAAAGTCCGGCTTTCTCGACCGATTCTTCTTGCGATATGACGGGCTTGTTGCCATTAGCCGTAAGCCAATAGTTCAATTCGTCAATCTCACTTGTAAGCATATACGGCACAATTTCGGGTTCAATGGCGATTGTTTCGCAATCCGCTTCCAATGCGTTGTTCATCTTGCCGATATAGGCAAGAATGACATTCACACGCCGTTGCAAATAATCATCGAAGATTTCCCGTTTGTCTTGAACTTTTAGATGGGCATCCATGAAAAGCAACTTCAATGCAATGCCGCTTATAGCCCCAAGCCCCTTGACCGAATCAAACGAAATATCCGGCGTTTGGGTGATTGTATAAATCATCTTCAAAAGGGTTTCAATCTCCAACTTGACGGCTTCCGGGGCTGACTGCCAAGACACATATTGCATGGTTGCACCATCTTCACCCTCAATGACTGCACCGCTTTCGCCTTTCTTTGCCCATCCTTTGATTATGCCCGTTGTGAATATCTTGGGGCTTGCATGATAGTCGTTTGTGTCGGCAAAGTTCGACAACAAGGTTTCCAAACGGTCAATCAGTTTATCCACATCTTCCGTTTCAAACTTGGGTTGGTGTCCGTAAATCACGGGGATTTTGCCTATCGTGATAGGCTTTGGATAGCCCGGTGCGGCTTCATAGCCATTTTCCCCATTAATCCACAACCAATGTTCTTTGTCTGTGAATGTTTCAAAATAATCAACGGCATTTCCCCCGGCATCCTTTCGGCTGAAAGACCGTGAAAAGGCTACCATGTCGCCCGTTTCGTCAAAATAGGGGTAAAGGGTATCACCATAAGCGGGCGAAAACAAGGCACAACGCAACTTGTGTTTCGACTTGAAGCCATATTTGGAATTGGGCTTATCTACCGTGTACCAATACTCCGCACATTCCTTGTAACCGAAAATGGAACGACCGATTTTGCGGTTCAAAGAAGTGCTTTTGACATCATACAATATGCGGTTCAAGGCAAAGACAATCGCCGCTTCATTGTCATTGGATGGGGTCGCATTGTAATTGATAGGGTTGCCGAAACAGAAAGACACGGCACGGTTTATTATCAACCTTTGAATGGCAAGGGCGATTCTTGCAACCTTTTCCGTTCTGTAATTGGTACTTTCGCCATCCACCGTGATAATCTTTTGCGCCGATTCCGCTTCATCGTCGGCATCAATCTTTACCCGTTTATCCTTGCGAATAACCGGGTCGTTAATATCATGCAACTTGGGGTTAAGTGCCTTTTCTGCACTCTCCACATCAGGTTGTGGAATGAAACGGCAAGACTTCAATTCCGAAATCACATCATTTGCCGTTGCTTTCTTGAAAATTTCGTCAATTGGCATATCGTTATTGTTTTATAGTGAAACACTTTAATATCCAAAAAGCCCCGCCACATCCGATTTGCGGTGGTTTGCTCTTTTTTCGATTGTTCCCGTCAATGCGTCCGGGGCATCATCATGTTCATTTTGCCCGGCTTTCAAATAGCCGCATATCGCCTTGGCAAATTCAGGGAATAGGGTTTTCCAGCCTTGCGGCATGAATGTAAGGTTCTGCACCATTGCCGAATGTTGGTATATCCTCGTATCTTTGTTTTCGGTTTGGTGAAATGCCGTGAATGCCGTTTTGCCGTTGCCCATAAGTCGGCATTGCTTTTCAACATTGTTCTTGAAAAGGCGACCGCCGTTGTTCGCTTCGACAATGCACAAGGCAACGCCGTGTTTGGTCAGCATCTTTGCAAGTGCGGGTTCTGTGTACTCAACCGGGCGTGTCGTGTAAAGCACATCCACAACATAATTGGCAACATCCGTTTCATCATAGACAATGGCGCACAAATAATCTGCGCCCGTGTCCGCCGTATCGACATAACATTTCCGCTTGACATACTTTGTCGCCGGGCGAATGGTGTATTCAACAAAGCCGCTTTCGTACATAAGTCCGGCACGGGGTTGGGGGTCTTGTTGATAAAGGGATTCAAACACTTGGGGATTGCGTTTGCGTATCGCTTGCAGCTTCTTTAAGCTGTGTCTTTCTTCCCAAAGTGCTTCACCCTCTTTTCGGGGGTCATACTCTGTCGGCTTGCCCTCTTTGATAGCCTTGTAAACGACAACAACCCACCCATCGGGATTGTCTTTGGGGTCATATACGCCTTGTTGCCGTAACAATGTACCCGCCAAATCATCTTCATGCCATCGTGTAAAGACAATCAATTGTTGGGATTCATTGTGAAGTCGGGTTTCCGCCACCGTATCGTACCAATCCGACATACTTTCACGGACAATGGGCGACCATGCCGTTTTTGCGTCCTTGTAAATATCATCCATGATAAGAATATCAACGGGTTCACCTGTCAAAGCACCGCCGACACCAACCGTCTTGAAGCTGCCCCGGTGTCCTACAATCTCGCATTCATCCGCATTGCGCAACCAAGACCCGGCAATCGTGGTCACATTGGCGGCATTAAGGTTAGTTTCCGGGAATATCTCGTGGTATTCGGGGGTGTCGATTATCCTTTGGATTTCACGGTTGAACTTTCTTGCTTTGGGGGCATTGTAAGACACAATCGCCAACCGTTTTTCAGGGTCATTGCCAAGAAGAAAGGCGGGCAAACGCCTTGTTGAACCCTCGGATTTGCCATGTTGGGGCGGCATGAACACCATCAATTTGCGGATTTTGCCTTGCGCAAAGTCTGTCAGAACCTTGTAATATCGGCGGTGAAAGTCCGCCGGGCGGAATGTGGGCATGGTGGCAAGGGTAAAACGCAACAAATCGGAACGACTTTCACGAATAAGCCGTTCTTTCAATGCCTTACAATACCGTATCTTGTCAGCCCTTTGCGCCATTATTCTAACTTCCTTTGCAATTCCGCAATTTCATTATCCAATTCTTCATCCGACTTGCCCGCAAACAAATCCTTTCCGTCTTTGCCTGTAACCTCGGTTGTTTGTCTGTTTCTCCAATGTTCCGGGTCGCCATTCGTCAAGGTGAATATGATTGCCGCCGTGTCTGCCTGAATGTGCTTCTTGGTGGTCGTTTGTTCCTTGATTATCGGCTTTGGATTGCCCTTTTCGTCTTTCACCTTGCTTGGAATGGTGACAACCTTTGTTTCGGTCACATCGTAGCCCTGTATCTTCTTCAACAATGATTTCTTGGCTTCTTGAACAAAGAATTGCATTCTTTCATCCTTTGCTTGCTCGATTGCATCGGCAAAGTCGGGGTAATCATCCATCCATTGATGGTAAGTTTTCGGGGTGATACCCACTTGGCGGCATATTTCGGCAATGGTGAATGTGTCCGACTTGACAAGTCCGACAATCTTTTCAACTATTTTCTTACCGTATTTCGCCATGTTACGCCTTTTTTAGTCCATTTTTGTCACTTTCATTACTTTATTCTTTCAATTCACACTTAAAGCCCCTTTCTTGTAACTCATTGAATAACAAAGACAACTTGGTCACATCACCGCATTCAACAATCAACCTTGTATCAATCACCTTTTTGCCGGGGCTTTCTTCTTCATTCTCGTTTTCATCTTGGGCATCCATAGCAATGCCCCAATCTTCTGGGTCAAAATCGAACTTTTCCGCTTCCTGCATTATCAAGTCCGTATCAAAAGAAAGGTTCGCTTTGCTCGTGGCGTTGTCCGCAAGGGCAAGTTCACGCCCCTTTGCCGAATCAAGGTCAATATCTTTTCGCTTGACCGCCACAAGTGAATTGCCGTCAGTTTCAACAATGATAACATTGTCAAAGCCAATGTCGGCGGCTTTTTCGGCTGTCTTGTTCCCGGCGATAATGCGGTTGTTCTTGTCGATAAGGATTGACCGACCAAGCCCAAATTCCCGTAAGGATTTATCCATCAGGTGTTCGCCAAACTCCGTTCCCTTGTTGAAATTCTTATTGTCCGGGATAAGGGTTTCAATACTCGCTTCGATTATTTTAGTAGCCATGACAACACGGAATGGATATTGAACAACACACAAACAATCAAGGCTACCAAAGCCCCGCAAAGCGCACCAATCATGGTGAATATAAAGTCCATCAATTCAACCGTGCCGTGACCTTTGGAATCCCACCATTCTTTGATTGCTCCGGCAAGGCTTCCGGCTACAAAACCGACCAAAGCCCCAAACAAGACACCTACAACAAGCGCAATGACAAAGCCGACATAAAAATGTTTCCGTTTATCGGGTTGTTTGGCGGCTTCTGCAAGGTTTTCCCATGTTTGAATGATACTTTCCTTTGCCTTTCCCCAAAAAGCCAAAATGCGGGCTTTTAACGGGGCTTTTTCAAAGACCATTTCGCCCGAAACAAAGACGGGCGGTTGTGTTTTCCCCGAAAGGACACCAAGCCACACTTTACCGCCGAATAAAATGTTCATTCGTTCCTTGAAAGTCGGCTTCCAACAAGAAACACATTGTTTGCCGTCATTCCACACGTGCAATGATGAACATTCATTGTCTGACATGGTGGACGGCTTTTGCAATACCTTTGTGGATTGCGGAAAATCAATTGGTTTCATCTGCTTTTGAATTTAGTTTGCAATGCAATTGCAAAATTAAAGGGTGTGTTACTATAACACACCCTTTTGCAAAAAAAGTTAAGCATAAGTTATCCAACTTTTACCTTGATAGGCAAGCCCGAAAACACCCATGCAAGCAAAGCCGCATCACGCCCATCTTGGTTGGTGCGCCCGGTCAAGCCTGTAAATGAAGCCAATTCTTCTTGGGTAATCTTTCGGTCTTTGCCTTTCCAACACTTGACCAACGGGGCGTGTTCCAAGACGTTGATTCCGTAATGCTTGCACATTTCGATAATCTTGCGCCCTGTTTCATGGTTCGCCCCGACATCCTTTGCGATTTTTTCCGCTCGGTGTCCTTGCGCTTCATGGAAATTGCTTTTCTTGACCATCCATCCGGCTTCAACAACGACAATCAATGTTTCGCCTTTGTCAATGCCTGTCTTTTTGCAGAATTGCAAGTAATCCATCAATTGCGGAAAAGCCAAGTTCGACACTTCCAATTGCCGTGTTGTCGGTTTGAGGAACGCCACGCCCGATTTTCCTTTGTCGGGGTCAATGGCAATGATGTTATCATATTTGCACCTCATGTCACACGCAATTAAAATGGCAAATCATCATTCGCATTGTCGGATGGTTGGGGTTGTGCTGCCGTTGCGCCTTGCTGTTGGCTGTTGGATTCACCTTTCAGACCGCACAAGGTTACTTCATTCGCATTGACATTGACGGCGATTTGGGTGTTGCCGTGCTTGTCTTGATAGGTCTTTAAGGACAAACGCCCCCGGACAAACACTTTGCATCCCTTTTTCAAGTATTGCGTAAGCCCGCCGCCATCACCATACCAAAGGACGGACACCCACACCGTTGATTCTGTCACAACCCCTTGGGCATCCTTTTTCCTTTCGGAATGGGCGACATTGAATGACACATACTTTTTGCCGCTGAAATCCTTGATTTCGGCATCATTCCCGATATTGCCAATTACTTCACATTGAAACATATACGTTTGTTTTTAAGTTATACAAATACATTCCTTTTGTTATGCAAGTGCATTGCATTTGCTTGTCAATACGCTTTGTTATGCCGGATTGGGCGGCTTTCGTTGTAGCGCATCTTTTGCATAATGTGCCACCACAAGTCTATATCCAAAGACTTTGCCCATTCATTGACATACGCAATACCGAATTGAATGCGCTTTTCAATGCCTATCACGTCACGGGAAAGACCCTTGCACAAGGCAAATGCGTTTTCGGTAAAGCTGAACTTGTCGAATGCCCGGTAATATCGGCAAGGCTTCATTTTCTCGAAGTCAATTCCCAATGCCCCGGCAAGGTCGAAAAGGCGAATGGCGACATCCGCCATTTCATCTTCAACGGTGTTCTTTACTATTGCTTCAAACGCATCTTCAAATGCTTTGCCTTTCCCCATGTCCTGTTTGATAATCAGCTTTGCGCCGACCCCTGCTTTGTTACGCTTGCGGTCAGCTTCCACCATTTCGGCGATTTCGGTAATCACAAGCATCAAATAATGTTCGTTGCTTCTTTTTTCATCCCAAAAGCCGTGTTTTACGGCATTGGAATGCACTTTTTCGGTCAAATCGTTGTAAGTCATTTCTTGAAGTTTTATATGTTAATAATACCCGGTCAAAATAATTTTGGCGTGAAATGCGATAAGACTTGTTCTTTTGCCGCCTTGTAAAAGTCTTTCTTAATTTCAAATCCATAACCCTTTCTTTGTAGGTTTGCCGCCGCCAACAATGTTGTTCCACTTCCGGCGCAAGGGTCAATAACCACATCGCCGGGGTCTGTGAATATGCGAATCAACCGTTCAAGCAATGGAACGGGCTTTTGGGTCGGATGCACTTTGGGTGTTTCGTTATCCCTTATCCAATCAAAGCAATTAAAAATCATCCTGCCATCATTGTTGAACTTGGGCAACTTATCCCGGTACAACAATATCCCATATTCACAATTGCCAACGACTTTCATATTTGCTTTCAACACTTGTGCGGAAAAGTTCTTTCGGAAAACAAGGTTGATGTAATGGTTAAAACCATATCGTTTGCCAAGTTCTATGTATTTGAATTGTTGTTCAAACTCGCAAAACACAATCATGCAAGGGGATTTCCCCGGTTGTTTAGGCTCTTTTATAAGCATCTGCGAACAAAAGTGCATAAATTCAGCCGGGCGAAAATCCTTATCCGTGTCGAAAAACTCTTTTCCCGCCTTTTCCGATTCTCCGTTTTTGTTATCCCCATCAACATACCATGCCGGATTGCTTGCATAAGCATTCACGCCCAAGTTATATGGCGGGTCGGCAATGATTAGTTGCGCCTTGGGGATTCCATAAACTTTGAAGTTTTGGAAATGGTCGTTGAATAGTTCTATATTTTTCATTGCTTGTTAGTTACAATGTCAAACACCGCCTTTGTCAAGTTAATGTCATACAAGGCATTGTGCAATGATTCACTTTCAACATCAACACCAAGCGTTTTGGCGACCGTTGATAACTTGAAATTCTCCATGTCGGGGCGGCGTGTCGCAAGGTATGCGGACGCAAGCACCATCACATCAATGGTGTTCGACCAGAACCAAGACCCAAAGTAATTGTCGCCGTTCTGCAAGAAGAAACCGCGCAAAAACTGATTGTCGAAAGCCGCATTGTTATAACCGACCAAGAAGAACTTGTCTTTCTTGTTGTACTTATCGACATACTTTTCAAGCATCGCAACAAATTCGGAATATACTTGTCGCATTGGCGGGTATGCCAACACTTGTTCACGTGTTACCCCTGCAACTTTCAAGGCTTCATCTTCGATTATCGCCCTTGGGTTTGGTTGAACGTGAAAGTCGAATTGTTCTTTGGAAACACCATCAATCACGATTTCACCCGATATTTGATGGATTCCATTCTTGCCGGGATTTACCCCGGTCGTTTCAAGGTCAAAGAATAGTAACTTCATTGTCTTTTGTTTTATAGTGAAACATTATTTTCTAAATCTTCGATAACCATTGTTCCCATATTCTGCTTGCCACTTGTGCCATCATTACGGGCGGCACGGACATTCCGCACACATAATGGGGTTTATTACCCGCAAAATTGTAGTCTTGTGGAAATGTTGCAATTGTCGTCACTTCTTGGGTCGAAAGATAAAACGGTTTATCATAATGCACCGTTGAATCTTCTTTTCCCGTAAGAGTATTGCACACACGGTCAAGGAATGCAAATTGCGTGTTGAATGTCAATCGCCGTCCATAAAGCCTTGTTGTTACATCACCAAAATCATCATCGGTCGGCAATCTTGATTCCCATCTTTTCCGCATCTCCTTTGATTTTATTTCACGACCAACGCCCGCAACGACATCGGAAAACATAATTGGTGCTTCTTTGAAGTCAAGGTCTAATTTCGGCACATCATTGAAAAGGCTTTGCATCACCAAAAATGGGGTTGCAAGGTCTTTCCGTAAACAGATAAAGAAAACCCGTTCACGCCGTTGCGGAACACCCATCTTTTGTGCATCAAGCAACCAATGTTGGCAATAATACCCGGCATCCTCGAAGCCCTCGTATATCCGTCTTACATAATCCTTGGCTTCACCAAGCAACAACCCCTTGACATTTTCGGCGATAACGACTTTGGGTTGCAGCTTCTTTGCAAGGTCTATGAAGTCGAAAAATAAGGTGTCAAGCACTTGCGCCGCCTGACCCTCTCGAAAGTGCTTCATCTTGCCCCATGCTTCTTCACGGCTTCCGGCGACCGAAAACGTGGAACAAGGCGGCGACCCGTCCAGCACGTCAAGGTTGTACAATTCGGGCGGCAAGTCCTGTCTATCCTTGAATGTCTGTATCGGTTCAAGGAAAGGAAACTTGGGGTTGTGATTCTGACAATATGCGTACATCATACGGTGGTCTATTTCATTACACCCGATTACATCAAACCCGGCAAGTTTGTAACCCATCGAACTGCCCCCCCCACAAGCGAAACATGAAAAGACCGCCCCTTTGTCTTTGGTGAAGTGGGCATCTTTCAAAGTCCAACGATAATCGAATTTATGCGCTTTCATTAGTTCTATTCAATATATTGTTTACTCTTGTTGCCAATTCACGGAATTGTGGGTTATACTTGAAATCATCATCATACTTCCGCAATAAATGAAGCATCGAAGAATGGTCACGGCGAACATACTTGGCTATCTGTGTCAGCTTCATTTTTCGCTTGCGGCAATGATACACGAATATCATCCGGGCAAACACCCCGTCACGCTTGCGCGACTTGGTGATATATTGATTGAAGCGTAACCCCGTCACTTCATGGATTGCATTTTGTATGCGCAAGATTGCCTTGTATTCATCATTTAGAATGATTATGTTTGATTCAAACAATACATCCTTGCCCGTGCGGTTGGCAAAATCAAATTCTATTGAAGCCCCGGTTGAAGTAGTCCAATTATCCATCATGTAGATTGCATCACACGAATGCAGCATTTCAATATCCTTGCATAAATGCTTTATCCATTCTTCATGGGTCGCAAGACCATTCTTTAATGGGTTTATCACTTCAAAGCCAAGTTCCGTCAATAAGGCTTCCGCATCTTCAAACCTTTGTTCGGCTTCCTTGTAAGGCAAGCCGCTTATCTTTCCTGAAATGTATATCCTCATGGCTGCAAGTTCTTTTGATGGTTATGCAAAAACTTATTCACGAAATACACTTGACCTTTGCCCGTTACCTTGGTCGTGTTAGATATAAGAGTGTCGCCGTTTGGCTTCTGAATGGTTGTTTTCTTTATCTCGAACAAGCCCATTTCCATTGCCTTTTGGGTCGGTTGATTGTACCTTTCACCATATTGGCACAAATAACCGTTGTCACGCATCCATTGGAAAAGCCGCCTTTCGCCCGTCTGAACACCGTTTTGGCATATTATCTTGGCAAGTTCACCGATAAGCACGGATTGTTTGGCGGTTTCAACCGCTTGTGAGAATAGGACACGGGGCGCATCGGCTTCAATCTGCTTTTGTTGCCGCTCGATTTGTTCCGCCTGTGCCGCTGCAAGGCGTAATGCTTCCGAAAAAGTTTGAGGGATTGCCGGATATTGCGGTTTGACTTGTTGAAATGCTCTTTCCATTTTGGAAAACATATCAATAAAAGCCATCTTGAATTGGTTTGCTTTTTCTCCATTCCAACGCATAACCAAGGCGCAAAAGCCCTCTTTGGTCATTAGAAATATAGGTTGCTGTTTCCCTTGTGAATCATAGTAAGTTGATTCACAAAATGTTTGGCGGTTGGCTAACAAGTTAGCCGACATCATAATGTCACGGATAGACCTTATCACGTTTTTATGTTGCCGCCCGAACACCTGTGCGACTTTCAAAGAATCAGTCACGGGCGTTCCTTTTTCGGTTTTATAAACCGCATCTTGTTGAATGATAATACCGTCCATTGTTATATCGTTATTAGTTATTTATTCCGCATCATCATCAAAATAATCTTGGTTTTCATCCAAGAAAGCGACCAACGCATCATCGCAATATAAGCCCTCGCAAAGACTATCGCATCGGTGGTCGATTTCGTTATTCTTCCACGGGCGATAATCACATAAATCATCGCCCAAGGTTTCTTTCAATTGCTCATTGTTTATCATAGTCGTTAAATTTTACGTCTGTCTTTTCCTTTGATTTCAAAATAGTTGCACATTTCCCGAAGTCGGCTTGCCACACGGTCGCCATACCTGTTGGATAATGCTTCACCGTTGATTTTAAGATTTGAAGTGATAAGGGTTAATTCATCGGTCTTGTCACCTCTGTATTCAAGCACATTCCGCATCACATCAAGGCGATTTCCCATGTACATTGATTCTTGCGGCTCGCTGCCTAAATCCTGAACACCAAGAATGCCTTGTGTCTTGAACCGTTGGATGTTCCCATCTTCAATGAACCTGTCGCAAATTTCATCCGCTCGAAAGGTTGCCCACCACAAAGGGCGTGTCGTGTTGTCTTTCTCCATTGACACCCGGAAACCCCATGCAGCACTATATGCAAGCATGATTTCAAGACACCAAGATTTGCCCGAACCTGTATTTCCCGCAATGTAAATTCCACGTTTCAAATTCCCCGGAACAATCTGCCTTGTTTCCGGGTCAAGGCATCGCATTGACGTGTCGCAATGACACCATTTGATGAAGTTTTCGTAAGTGAAGCGGTTTTCATCGTCAATCACAAACTTTGCGTTTCGGCTTTTTCCGATTGCTTCAACAATCTTCAATGCTTCTTCAACGTCATATTGCAAGTATTGGTAACGGGTAATGCCGACAAACAACCCACGTTGCTTCACGGCTTCCATAATGCGCCCGATACTTGGCATCTGCACTTTCACGGTCTTTTGCTTGCCGTCCTTGTCTGTTATGGTTTCTTTTACGTCCATTCGTCATTGCACTTTTTGGTTACACTTGCTTTTCTTGCCGGGCGCATATTGTCACGCTTTGACCATGTGACAACCGCCATCCGCCAATCTTTCATCTTATTTTTGCCAATCATCCAATCTTTGCTTTGATAGAACGCAATGAATGCTTCTGCATCAACCGAATATCCCTTTTCTTGAATGTAGGATTGTACTTCTTCAATAGTAGGGGGGCAAAACCGTTTGACGGTTTTTGCTTTTTCCCTCTCTATATTATTAGATTCTTTACTTTCCTTTTCTTTACTTTTCTTTTCTTTGGATATATCTTGCATTGCATTTGCATCCGTTTTGCATTGCGTTTGCTGATTTTGCATTGATTGCCAACGCTTTATGGCGGCAAGTTTTCTTGATTCCGAAATGGTTTTGCGCTTTTCAAGACGTGCATTTACTGACTTTGACCAAAACTTTTCGCCATCATTTTGGAACAAATCGAAGTCTTGCACTACACTTTCAACAACCTTGCTTTCCACGTGCAATGCAAATGCAATGCTTTTGCACGACTTCAAGGGCAAGAACCCGTCTTGTTCATATAGTTGCTCGACAATGCACCAAAATACACCGATACCCGCCGCACCGTGTTCAATCAACACGTCTTGCAATTTTGGGTCATTCCGGGCATTGTAATCATGTTGGAAATAATACACTTCTTTCATCGCTTGACGTGTTTTTGTGATTCACCGATACCGAACAACGCAAAATCATACTTGCAAGGGTCTTTGGGGTCGAAAACCGCCAAATTGCGGGTCAATTCCTCAACGGTCTTGCGGTCGTTGCCTTGCCGTGTAATCAAGCCCAATTCACGCCCCACACGGGCGACATGAACATCAAGGGGCATCATCAGCTTGTCGGGGGTCAATTCGTGCCAAATGCCCAAATCAACAATGCCATCTTGTCGGCATAACCAACGCAACATCAGATTCAAGCGTTTGCAAGCCGAACCGCCCTTGTGTCTGTTGGGTGTCGGGTTGGAAAGGTGCTTTGAGTATTTACCGCCATTGGCTTTTGCAAACATTTCACGCAATGTTTCAAAACCTTTCCAAACATTGCAACCGCTTTGGATGAACACATATTCAAACGAATAACTTTCAATGAATATGGAATGCAACCCCTTGCACATATACGCCAAATCACGTCCAAAGAACGTGCGGTGAATGCTGCATTCGGGGTCTATTTGTTCCCATTTGTGTTGCATCACGAAATCATAAGGCTTGCCATCCATAATGTCAAAAAGCATCTTCCGGCAACCGTTCATTATCTGTTTCCTATTACCCCAAGCGATTGTTGAAGCAAGGAATGCGGCGATTTCAATATCTTGTTTGGTCTTGCCCAAGAAGCAACGCGGAAACAACACCGGGTCATTATCCATGAATGCCGTTGTGTTGTACCTTGCCACAAGGGATTCCAATGTTATTTTCAAATCCTTATTCATTGTTGCGACAATTAAAGCCCCCGACCCGACAAAGCAAGCCGGGGGCATTCGGTTAAACTTCAATGATTGCGATTTCCGGCGCAATCTCCCTTATTTGCTCCAATTGTTCATCAATCACCTTGTCACGCAAATCTTCAAGCGTTGCTTGTGCGCCCGGCGACAACAAGACAAAGGCGACTTCACGCCCGTTCACCTGTGCGAATGTTTCCACCTCTATTGTTTCGGGCGGCATACCCTTGAAGATGGGCATTTGGATGGTGAACGAATCGGGCAAGTTGGAACTTACCATTTGGGCGAAATTGTCCGTGCGGTTGCCGTTTTCCTTGACCGCCCTTTCAATCTTGTTGTTCACATCGGCGGTGAAGTTCATCAGGCTTGACACCAACTTCATGTTTTCGTTGCGGTCGGCAAAGAATGCCCGGTTCATCTTGATAAACAAGCCAAGTTCCGTTGGTGTCCACACCTTGTTGGCGTTAATGCCAAATTCAATGAACTTGGGGTTGTAACTCAATTTGCCCGTGATTTCGCCACGCCTGTATTCGTCCGCTTCATTCGTAATCAAGGTGATTTCGATTGTGTCACGGTTCACAAGAATGTGGCAATCCTTTTGTTCAAATTGCCCGGCGTTGATTCTCTTTTTGAGGTATTCAACGACCGCCCCGATTACGCCTTTCAAGTTGGTTTTGACGGGGGCTTTGGGTTCAAGTTCTTTGGGTGCTGCACCCTCACGAATGACAAGTTCCGCTTTGCTCATTCCGGGCGCAAGGTTGATTTGCAATTTTTCGTTGTCCATAATTCAAAAATTTAGATGTTAATTGTCCGTTCCTGTTGGTTGATTGAGGTTGCGAACCACGCCAAAGATGGTCGGTTGCAGTTCATCGGCGGTCGCCGGGCGGCTCTCAACCAATTTGCCGTCCTTGTTGTAGTACCCGGTTTCCTTTGTTTCTTGGTCGGTGAACCTGTAACATATTTCGGTCACATATTCCGCCTTGGCCTTGATATTGGAAACCATCTGTTTGCGCTGTTCCTGCAAGGGCTTCAACTTGCCCTTGAAAATCTCCATCGCTTCTTTCTTCTCGTTTTCAAGTTCTTCAATCTCAATCGACACGTTGGCAAGTTTTTCTTTATGCCCTTGCAATTCTTCCGGGCTGTATGGCTTCATGTAGCCCTTTTGTTCGCAACCATCGCAATTGTCTTTCAAGAATGCTTCACGTTGAATCGGGTTCTTGTATTCTTGCCCAAGTTCTTTATCCATATCTTATCCGTTTTACTATGAAACACCTGTCATTTGAAAAGGAACACTTCGTTGTACAAGTCGGCGAACATTTCACCGAATTGGCGGGCGCGATTTGCGGTCTTGAAGCAAAGCCGAGAACCGACAATCGCATACGTAGCCGTAGCCGTATTAGACGTATACGCAAACACGAACCCCGCAGCATCCCGGTCATATACAAACCAAGGGTAATACTTGTATTGGTTGGTGTTGCTGAAATCCGGCACGAAATCATCCGCCTTGTTCCATGCTTCCGCAATGGTGAACAACTTGTTCAATGCGGCAAGTGCTTTGAGGTGTCGCGGGTTCATTTCATCAACCAAGTGGGCAACGCCGGACAAATCCAAGCAATTGTTCGATTGCAGCTTCTTTGTTACGTTAAAATCCGCATTCGGCTTGCCGCCAAGATACTTCCGGGCTTCCTCATAGTTGGTCACAAGCTCGTTGATTTCCTTATCCTCGATTTCATCAAGGGTGAAATCAAACGGGGTCAAATACCCCTCATCGTCCGAATCCAAATCTTCGTTGTTGTCCTCAATGTAACCGTCCATCACATCAACGGCTTCAACCTTTGAATCAAACTTTCCAATGGCTTTTTCAATGCCTTTTTGTCTTAAAAGAAACTTCTTCATACTCTGAAAATTAAAATGGTGATTTATTGAAATTTGAAATTGTCATTCCACTTTCCGCAATGTGGATGGTCTTGCCCGTTGCTTCTTCAATTCCTTGCTTGAACTCCTTTGCATTCGCATTGCCATCCGAAAGGTGTATCAAGACAATGTTGTTCACGCCTGACAAGTCGTTTGCAAGCAATGTTTCCCGGCAAGTGTCAAAGCTGCAATGGCTTTTCATAGTCCTTGCCCGTAATGCCATCGGCAATTTGCCCGCTTCAACATTGGCATCCAATATGTCTTGACGGTAATTGCATTCAATCAAGATGTTGTTCAATCCCTGAAAGGTGTAATGCAAGTAATATGTATCAGTCGCGAACAAGACCAAGCCGCATTCATTGTGGTAAATCAAGAATCCGAAAGGCTCTTTGGCATCATGTTGGGTTGCGAATGGCTGAACCTTGAAATTGCCGATTTTGTACATTTTCAATTCATCCATCACCCGGACAAGCCGGGTTTGCGGCAAATGCAATGCATCTTTCGTACCTTGTGACATATAGCACGGAATTTGCGCTTCAAGGCACTTTCCGGCGTGTTTGGCGTGGTCGCCATGCTCGTGCGATATGATTACACCAGCAATGCGGGAAATGCCGAAATTGACCGCCTTTTGCACGTCCTTGAACGGAATGCCGCATTCTATCATCAAGCAATCATCGCCATTGTCAAGCAAGTAACAATTGCCCTTTGAACTTGAACCCAAAATTTTCAATTCCATAGCCTTTCGGATTTTGATTGTTAGAAACCGGGTTGGGGTTGTGGTGTCGGCGATTGTGCCGCTTCATCATTCGCGGGCGCGGGTTTTGCATCATCCACCGCCTTGATTTCGCCCGTTTCCGGGTCAATTATTGTCGCCGTGGTCTTGTCGCTTCCTTGCGCCAAATCAACCCCGATTTGCACCTTGTTGGCGTTGTCGTGCTTTTCGGCTTCAACTTCCGCCCCGACTTCCTGATAATCGACATCGACAATATCTTGGTATTCCTCAACGGTACGCATACCCATTGACAATTCGGGGGCATAAGCACTTGTCCAGAATGAAGCCGCACGATACATTAGCATCTGTTTGGTCATGGTCTGCCATTTTGAACCGTTCTTTGTAAACCAACCCTCTTGGATTGCAAGGCGAATTGACACGGGCGAACTTTCCAAGACTTCTTCCGAACCCTTTGCGCTCGTATAGGCGACACACTCAATGTCCATCATCTTGCGCCCGTCAAACTGCTTGGTCGCGGCTTCATTCTTGTAATAGCCCCGTCCGTTCTGACCGTTCACCCATACTTTCGTGTATTCGACATAATCAACCATGCCAAGCATCCCTTTTTCGGTGAAGCGGTATTTCAAGGGCTTGAAGCGTCCGCAAGTGTTCACGGTGGCGACAAGGAATTTTGAAGACCAAGACGGCTTGCCGTATATCGGCACCATGTTTTGCATGACCATCAAGGGGCTTGCGCCGATACGTTGGGCAATCTCAATGGCAATCATGCAATTTGCCATCGCCTTTTCGATTGGGTTTTTGTCCGTCACCTTGTACATATCCGGCACAAGTTCCGAATTGGCAAACATCCTGCACACACGTTGCATTGTTTCAAATTGCACCGGGTCAAAGAAGTTGAACCCGACTTGCACGGGGGCGGCAACCGTCAATGCTTGCCCCTGCTTTTCTGTTTTCTGAATTTCGTTCATATCTGTTCAATTTACTTGTTGATGAATAGTGTTAGATACCCCCCCCGAATTTTTCAATAAGTTCTTTCAAGGCGGCTTCTTTTACTCCTGCCGTAATAAGTTCCTTGCCTTTTTCCTGCAACGCTAATGCGGCGATTGATTCAACGACCTTTCCGCCATGCCCCATGACCGCCACAATCTGTTTTGTGCCATCCTCACTTTCCACGGATTCGGACGCAAGGATTATAAGACCGCGCTTTACACCATCCTTTTCACTTGTCATTTCTGACATCATACGTGCGAATGTTTCCACCTGTGAAATAAATTCGCCTTTCTCAATTTTCTTTTCCATTGTTGCGTTATTTATTTGATTGTTAAAAAGTTGTCCTTATTGACAACAAGGTTGATAATCTGACTTTCTGTTTCGATAATATCATTGACCGATTCCCGGTTATCAATGAATATCGGGGCGCAAACGCCATAGAACTTGCACAACGTGTTGATTATGTCAAGCCCGGCATTCATTTGCCCGGCGGTGTTCGCACTTGGATAAGGAACACCATCAATCAATGGAATGCACGTTTCAACGGCATTGTTTTCAAGGGTGTAATCGAATAAGCGGAAAGACACGTGCTTGAACATCCCGTTAATGCGACTTTCACATTCGTCAATCTTGGTCTTGGTGAATTGCTCAACCGTGTATTCCTCTTTTTCAGCATCGGCGATTTGTTGGGCAAGGTCTTTGCCTTTCTTTTCAAGGTCTTTGATTTCATCTTCGTAACGCCTGACTGTGTCACGATTGGCAAGACGCTTTTTCAGTTCATCACGGGTCTTGTTCAACTCTGACTTTCTTTCTTGCGCCTTGCTCGTGTCAGCGGAACTTGCTTGTTCCGTTTTGATGGTGGCTTCAATTTCCTTGATTTCCGCTTGCTTTTCGACCCATTCCGGGATTGATTCAGGAACAACGGCGGCGGCATCAACAAGCGGCAAAGACACAAATTCGGCTTTCAATGCGTCAATGGCTGCTTGGATGGAAACAACACTTGCGTTGGATGTTTCAATGTCCTTTTTCACATCCTCGATTTCCTTTTCAAGTTCCTTGATTCTTTCGCCAATTCCCTTTCCCTTGGCGGTTATCTCATTGCATTTGTCGGCTTGTGCTTTTGTGAAAACATCCCTTGCCTGTTCAATCATTGCGGCGGGCAATTCCTGCTTGCAATGGGGGCAAGTGGTTTCACCCTCATAGACTTTGCCGTTTTCCTCAAACCAACGCTTGCGCAAGGTGTCTTGCTCCGACCTCAATTTTTCAATCTCTTTTTCAAGCCGTTCTTGCTCCTTTTGTGAAGAAGATAATTCACGCTTGGTGGTCGCCAATTCCCTTTCCTTTGCCTTGATATTGCTTTCCAATTCACGGCGGCGGGCATTGGCTTCAAATGCGGCTTCCTGTGCTTCCTGCTTTGCCTTGAAAATGATTTGTTGGCACTCTGATTTCAAGGTATTCACCGCCTTTTGCTTTTCCTGTTCCGCTTCATATTCCTTGCGGATTGCGGCGGTTGCATCACTGATTGCCTTGTCAATGTCCTTGATTTCATCGTCAATGACTTGGATTTGCACTTCAAGGGCGTTGAAATCTTCATTTTCGGGCATCATCTTATAAGTTTGGTCAATCCTTGGTTGGACTTGTGCCAAATCATCTTTCAAACGCTTCTTCCGTGCCGAAATTTCGGCTTTGAAGTCCGAAAG